>Ga0307488_10000384_pt1:27500-35838 | contig 35838 bp, 27 predicted proteins | sample SB02metaG_FD_202248 | JGI IMG/M metagenome (GOLD analysis project Ga0307488, IMG submission 202248) | Sea-ice brine microbial communities from Beaufort Sea near Barrow, Alaska, United States - SB 0.2 | ecosystem: Environmental > Aquatic > Marine > Coastal | place: USA: Alaska...
TCTATGTTTAAATCTTTTTCATGGATTATAGTATTAGGTAATAATACTTTAGATAATTTTAATAATTCTTCTTTATTTAATACCGTAGTATTATTTAATGATTTAACTTTATCACCTGTAATTCTACATTTCATTTCGTCAAAAATTTCATCAAATTTACAAAATGGATTTTTACCAATTATAGAAGAAACTTTACTTGCTGGAAAACTAACATTTTTAATCATATTATAATTAAATATATATAATAGTTAATCAATTTTTAATTTTAAATGAAAAATATATGTAAATGATTGACATACATTGATAACATATAATCAAATATGATTTCGACATACACAAATGTAATTATTTTCTGCTCCAACCAGAATTTGTGTATTATTATTATTGATACGTTTAGTGAAAGGTCCAATATTATTACATATATTACACATTCCAGTTAATTTAATAGTATAATCTGCAATTAAAATTAAGTCTAATATTTCTCCGAATTGTTGTTGTGAGCTATCTGCATCTAATCCTGCAATATATATATTAAATCTATAATGAAGTAGACGTAATATATTATGTTTTAAATTTGGGAAAAATTGTCCTTCATCTATAATTATAGTATCATATGATTTTTGTAATGTAGCTAATTCATTATCAGTAAAATTAAGATGTTCTCTTTTATTTGCATAGAATTTAATATTATCATGTGTTTTGATATATGTAGTAGTTCTAGTATCTAAATATGAATTAATAATATATATATTTTTATCTTTATCTTTATTTTTAGAAATTAATTCATTAATAACTTTAATAAGATATGTAGTTTTACCAGAAAACATACATCCTGTAATAACTGTTAAACTCATTAATTATAATATAAATTACTATCGTATATCAATTTTATATATAAATTGATTTTATATATCTAAAAATATAAACCATGACATTGAACTATCGAAATATCTATTGTATTAATTTTAATTCATCAGAAGGTTGTAATAATTTAGTATGTTTATATACGCATAAAAAAGCTCCGAAAAATTATAAACAAGGATTATGTTATTGTGCAGGATATGAACACGATTATATATGTAGTCGTGGATATAAATGTAAATTTGCTAGGAATTTATGTGAATATATTGACTGGAAATCTTTAAATATGTCTAAAGAAGAGGTAGAATTAAAAACTAGATTATGTTTCTTTGAAAAAAAACATGATAAAAAATGTGAATATTCTCATACTCATTATGATCAATCACGATGGATTGAATTATATAATTATAAATATAATATTTACTAATTAATAGATTGTATAAATTTACCATGATCTGCCCAGTCTTCATATATGGTTAAGAAATGTTCTTCTAGATCATCAACTATTTTGTTAAGATTGAATTCATAATAAACAATCCATTGTTCTAAATATTTACGTAGATATGTATTGCGAGTAAGAATGAACCATTTGTTAAAATATTGATGAATCATTGTATTGATATAATATAATATAATCAATTTTTTTTTATATTAAATTTTATAGTAGTGATATTGTTTATCTGTGTGATAATATGAAATGTAATCGTTGGTAAAGAAATGTTTGTGGTATTAATTTTTGTCACTGATGAGCTCTTGGTGATACTTGATAATTAAATGAGTCTATAAATGAATATGAGCAACAAATAAAATAATTACAATTGACTGTATTATTATAAATGGTTTATAATTTTTTGTATGATTAATATAAACTATTCTATGAAAACATTATAAATAATATTTGTAAATATAAAATATAATATAATATAATATGAAAAGTTATATATATATAGTAAATTATAATAATATAAATTATATTTTTATAGATAATATATATATCGAACAAAAATTTGATAATAAAGAGATATTATTATCCGAAGAGTTATTAAAATATAAATATAGTGATAAAAATTTAGATAAAATAAATAGTATAATAAAATTAGGTAATTATGAGTTAATAAATTATGAGATAACAAGAGATACAACGATATATAAATTAAGATATATAATACATAAATATATAGATGAAGAATTATTATATGAGAATCAACATTTAACAATAAAATGTGATATAGATTATGGAAGTATATCAGATATATTATTTAAGATATATACAAATTTGGATGAAGTAGAAACTGAAAATATATTAGATTATTATAAATTATTAGGATTTAATGTATTAAATAACATTAAAACTCCGAAAATAAATTATAATGATATAAAGAAGAATATAGAATGGGATAATAATAATAATTATATTACATTGGGTTATGAATTAATAAATATAAATAATAATATCGAATTATATTTTGATGGTAATTTTTATAATAAAAATATAAATGTATCAATATTTGAGTTATTTTTGTATTATAATACGAATAATAAAACATTGAATGAATTTAATATAGATAATAATATAATATATGTATATAATTATTATAAAGAGGATAATTATAAGAATCATATAAAACATTTATTGAAAGATATAATAATCGATTATAAAGAAGATATAAATATAGTAAAGAAACGTTCATTAAATAAAATAGTATTATCAAATAGTTATGTAAATTATTATGAATTACACTATAATAATAAATTTAATAATTATGATATAGATTTAAATTTTAGTAAATATAAATTATCTGAGAAAATACCATTTATAAAAATAAAAAATAATAAATCCGAATATAATTATAAAATATTTATAAATAAAGTGAATGATATACCATATATAGAGCAAGATATATTAGAGACTTGGATAAATACGAATGATAATATAAGATTAAATTCAATTCAATTGAAAGTAAAATATTTAAGTGATAATAATTATTATGATATCTATATAACTAAATATTTGATACGATTTGTGTTTAATTTAAATGAGAATATATATATAACAGTGGAAGATATTCATAATAATATAAATAATATATTGAAAACATATTTGGATATACCATATATATATAACATAATGAATCCATTATTTACATTAAATAAGATTAGATTAAAGTATAGTTATACAATAAATAATATAAATTATAAAAATATATATTATAGATTATTATTTATATTATTATTAGATTATGAGAATATTTTAGTAGATATTGATTATATTAGGAGAAATATAAGTAAGATAGATAATATAAAAACAATATTATTTACTTATAAGAATAGTTTAAATTATATTTATCCAATAAAAGAGATGAATCAATTACGAAATGCTGTTACTTTTACAGCATATAATAAAATAATAGAGGAATATCATAATAATAATATTGATGATGCAATGATAAAAATCTATGGAAGAGGTGTAAAAAAAATATCTTGTGAAATAAAATATAATAATAATATATTTGATATAGTTTTAAAAAATATAACAAATTATAAAAAAATATATGATTTAGATATATTATTAAATGATAAATTAAATATAATTCTACATGATATAAGTTTAATAAATTTATTTAATAATTTTAAAATCCATGATATGAATACGTTTGATACGAGATTATTTAAGAATGATTTAAGCGAAAATTTATTTATTTATAAACAATTTATTGAGGTGATATATAATAAATTAGATATAAATGAAGATGTAATGAATGATATAGATGATGATTTTTTTGAAGATTTAGAAGATATTGATGATGAACAGAAAAATGAAACGATAGTTGAATTTACTCAATTAATAAAGAAAACTTCACAATCCAATAAACGAATAATATTAAATATAAATAACGGAGATTATAAATATTCTATATTTCCTAAGAAATTATTAGAATATTTAAATTTAAATGAACATAAAAAGGGAATATATAATTTAAATATTAATAACTTTAATAATTATAATTTTGAGATATTAGTCTGTATAATAAATTTTAGTATATCATTTAAATTGAAGAAAATAACATTTGCACAAATATTAAAATCACAAGTATTTAATTTTTTAAATAATTTAAAGATAATTATAAATAATATTCCAGAATATATTAACATAATATTAAATATATTAGAGTATATAACTGAATTAGATATAAGTGTAATTAATAATATACGTTTTGAATTGTTAAATAAAAATGTGGTTGAGTTATTTTTAATGTTATTAGATTTTGAATATATATCAAGTAAAAATATAGAGAGATATAATAAAAATATATATAAAAAATTAGGATTTGTAGATTATAATCAATATAGTCAATTAGTTCCATTAGAACGACAGCCGACATATATAAATACAGATTTGTATAATATTTTATTGGAGAATGATACTACCGGAAGTGTTGATAGAATATTTAATAATAGTTTATTAACAAAAAAAATATCAAATGAATATTATTTATGTTTAATTAATAATTTACATAATCAATATAGTTTATTACCAATTATAGATAATATTACTGATGATATTAATTTAATATATTGTCATAGTTTTGATTATAAACATAAACGCAAAATTAATATTAAAGATATAAATGAAATAAAATATATTGATTTTACAAATAGTTATATGTTTCCTTATAATATTGGTAATATATCTTCAAATGATATTGTTAAAAGTATTGGATATCAACAAAATAAACAAAAATATATTAAAAATATTTATGATATATCTATATTATTAAGAGTTGGTGTACCAATTAATAATATTTTTTCATCATTTATAAATAGTATATTATTTGCATTGGGTAAGACAGATATAAGTATTGTACAATTTATGAATGATATTAAATTAAAAATTACTAATAAAATATTTAAAAAATTAAATAATGGTTCATTATATTATATTTTTAAGAAGAAAATAATTGATAAAAATATATCTCTATCCTCTTTAATTAGTACATATATGTCAAAAAGTTCATTATATGAAGAAATTGATGACCCATATAGTAATTTTTTAAATTATATACAAATTAACTTAAAATATATTGATCATGATATTGGATTACATTTATTATCTGAATTATTCAATATAAATATTGTAATTTTTACTTATAATATTAGTAATATAATTTTCCATGAATTAATATGTCCAGTTAATGGTATTGTATATAATTTTAAAGATAAAAATACTATAATATTAATAAAATATAATAATATATATGAATTGGTTATATCGTATAATTATTTCGCAAAATATAAATATGTTTTCAATATGTCTGATAAATATTTTAAAAATAATAATCTAATTAAATTATTGAATAAATGTAAATTAAAGGATAATAATATTACATATTATAATGCTTTTAATTTTGATGATAATAATAGTGGCACTCGTAATCCAATTGTTGAAATATTAAATAATACAGATATGGAAAAATTTAATATATTATATAATGTTCTAGATAATTATAATTTAGTTGGATTTATAGTATTAATCAAAAAAAATGATTATTTATTTATTCCTATAAATATTTTAGTTGATAATATACAAATTACAGAAAAACCTGAACTTGATTTTAATACTATTATTGAAAACAAGAAATATATTTTTGATTATAAAACTACGTTAAATAAATTAAATAGATTATATAATATGAATATTCTATCAGATAAATTACAATTTAATAATAAAGTAGTATTAGATAATTTAGTACCATCACATATAAATGCAATCATATTAAATAATAATAATTATATTCCTATTATACCAACAAATTTAAATTTAATTAATTTGAAAAATTTAGAGATCGTCGAAAATGATGAAATATACATGAATAATATTATTAAAGATGTAAAAAAATATAAAATGAATATAAATAGTACACAAAATGATTATTATAATTTCAAAAGAATTCTAAATAATTTATTTAAAAATAATATATTAAATAAAGAATTGAAAAATATTTTATTAAAAAATGATATATTAAATATATTTAATTATTTAACTATTACATTGAAGGAATATAATATTAAACCTACAGATAAAATTTTTATAGAACATATATCATATGAATTATTAAATAATTATATAACTCGGTATGATATATTAGATAAATATATAATTGATGATATTTACACAAATATTGTTGACAATGTATTAATATTAACAGAAACTAATCTAAAAACTATTGGTATTGCAAATATATATAAATCATTTTATTATAATAATAATAATTTATATACTGGTAATATATTAAATAATATAGAATTATATACACAATCGGAAATTATTTGTAATAAAAAAGAACCAATTCCAGATGAAGTTAGTCTACTGCAAAATTTTAGTTATTATACATTAAAATATATTAACAATAATAATATTATTGGATATAGTGAATGTATTTATTATAATTTAGAAAAAGTATTAAATATTGATAATCTTAGAGATAAAATATTTAATTATATTAAATCAAATAATTTATTAAAAATATATATTGATAATATTCGCAATGAAACTAATTCAATTTTATATAGTGATATAAATTCTTTCGAAAATTTAGAATTAATCATAAATAGTAATAATCATTGGATTACACTAGAAGATATCAAATATATTGTCGATATTGGCAAAATTAATATTATTATTATAGATACATTAAATAGAGTTAAACTATTCATTCATAATGATTCTAAAAAATATATTATAATATATGAATATTTATTATATAGTAAAAAAATTTATTATTTAGTATGTAATGAAACTACTAGTTTATTCGATTATAAAGTAATTAAATATTTAATTCATAATATAGAAACACATAAAGACAATTATGAAATAACAGATAACACAATATCAACAATTAATAATCAATATTTATATAATATTCAAACAGATAAATTCACTATTATTAATTTATTCGCAGAAAATATTATTTTAGATTTTGATATTTTAGATATATTTAATGAAATTATATTAACATGGAAAAATATGCCATTTAATTATTCTCCAAAATTTATTAAGATATTAAATAAATTAAATATAAATTCTAAAGTCTCCGAAAAAATATTAAATCAAATTATAAAATATTATCCAAATATAGAATATAATGAACCTATTATATTTCCACCATTTTATCATTTAGAATATATATGGGAATTACGACAAAATAAACAAATTTATAATATTTTCTCAAATATATATGATAATAATAAATTAATGATTAAATATGATAGTATAACTATTTTGGTAAAAAAAACTGAATATTTTAAAACATATAATAATATAAATAGTAATGAACGTATTTTTGGATTTCTCTGTTTAACACCTATTATATTATCATATATTAATGATATTGATTATATTAATAATTTATTTAAAACAAAAAATATTACTACAATAAATTATAATGAACATCAAGAATTTCGTATAGATAATACAGATATTGATCAAAAATATATTCAGACTATTAAATTAGATAAAGGTATATTATATTTATTTTCAGAATCATTATTATATAATTTAGATATTCATAATTTTATATTAGGTATAATTGTTGATATTAATTATTATCCTCAAAATTTATACTCGTATAACAAACAATTGCGTATAGATTCATACGAACATGGAATGTCATATTATAATAATTTTAATTTAACTCATTATAAAAATATAGATATAGAAAGAGTATTCAATTATTTTAAATTAGATATTTACAAAGATAATGGCTTGTTTTTATACAATAATTACAAAAATTTTAAATCATATTCACCTATTATATATAACAATTTTGTTAAATTATTAAATGAATATGACCCTAAACGAATAATTGCCACAGAAATGGAAAAAAATAAAATTAAATTAAATATATTAATCAATGATAGTTTTATACACGATATAGATAATATTATAGTTAATACTTTATATAATAATAAAAAAATATATACCAAATTATCTAAATTAGGTATTCATTTAATTATAGGATGGTAATAAAATTATAATTTTTTTATATTAATTAGTATATATTTCAATTATTTATTATGGGAAATTGTATTAGTACTAAAAATGAGAAAAATAAAAAAAAAGATATATATAGTAATAATACACATATTCAAAATAATAAATTACATATAATCACCAAAAATAATATATCTATACAATTTAAAAATCCAAAAAATAATAAATATAATAAAGAATTAAATGAAAAATCTAATAAAGAATTAAATGAAAAATCTAATAAAGAATTAAATGAAAAATCTAATAAAGAATTAAATGAAAAATCTAATAAAGAATTAAATGAAAAATCTAATAATGAATTAAATGAAAAATCTAATAAAGAATTAAATGAAAAATCTAATAAAGAATTTAATGAAAAATCTAATAAAGAATTAAATGAAAAATCTAATAAAGAATTAAATGAAAAATCTAATAAAGAATTAAATG
>Ga0307488_10000385_pt1 | contig 35756 bp, 35 predicted proteins | sample SB02metaG_FD_202248 | JGI IMG/M metagenome (GOLD analysis project Ga0307488, IMG submission 202248) | Sea-ice brine microbial communities from Beaufort Sea near Barrow, Alaska, United States - SB 0.2 | ecosystem: Environmental > Aquatic > Marine > Coastal | place: USA: Alaska | collected...
GGGTTGGATGCGTGCGCGTCAGCGAATGCCATACCTGCGGTCAGTGTAAGTGCGGCAGCAGTTGCGAATGCCTTAATGGTCATGAAACGACTCCAATTTGATCTGTAAGGACTGCACGATTGCGATCTCGATGCCAAAAGCAACGCATCATATGAAAGGAGAGTTTCAGGACATTTCACAGGTTCACAGCGACGTGAAACCACGTGACTTACAGCGTGGTGATTTCACCCGCAGCAAGGACAGCGCCAGTCAGCACGCCTGTCGGTGATCCACCGAAGGGTTCGTCCAAGATTTCAAGCATCGCGCCAACCATTTGATTTCGAAAGTTTTCTGGGATGATGATTTTATCGATGTTCTCATTCGTCGCCAGAATGCCCATGGATACGGGGGCCGCGTCACCCCAAATGGCCCACAGCTCTAGTGAACGACCTTGCGCGCTGACTCCGACTTGGCGTTCCACAAACAACTGGCCAATGTCCTCAACATAGGCCGCCGCGACCACACAGCATCTGGCTGCATATAGCCGCCAAATTGCAACGCCACCAATAGGGTCAGCGCCGCGGCACCCGCACACAGAAAGGCGGGTACAATCCCGAGGTTTTTCCAAATGCGCTTCGGGCTTTCGGGATAGGCGTCTGCTTTGATCTTTTTGAACACGCCTTTGGGCGGTGCAACCGGTGCTATATCGTCTGTCAAAGTGCTGAACTGGATATCCCAATATTCGACCAAACCCGCAAAGGTTTGATCAATGTGGGCGCGGCGTGTGGCCTGCGCCAACTCATCCCCCGTGAGCAGCCCAAGACTCAGTTCCGCCGCGAGCACATCGTCGGGCGGAATGCCGTCTTCGAGGGTGATGCTCTCGTCGCTCATTTGCTCAAACAGTCTTTCAAACTTATCAGGCTGCGTCGCAGCTATGTTCGCATTGTATTTAGTGGTACGTCAAAACGCGCCGCTAGTTCAGCATAGGTGTCCCCGTCCAAATATGTACCACGCAATGCCGCTGCACGGTCGGGGTTTAGTTCGTCCAGACACCCGTTGATCAAGGCGCGTTCAGATGCCGCGATCGCAAGGCCTTCTGGTCCTAGTCCCAGTTCTGCGATTTCTGGCGCGTCCTCAAGCGGACTGCTGGGCCTATTTTTTCGCAAACGATCGATTGATCGTTTGCGCGCGATGGTCGCCAGCCAACTGATCGGGCTGGCTTTGCCAGTTGCGAACGTTTCCACCCCGCCCGCCATAACCGCAGATAGACCTCCTGCAAAACCTCCTCTGCTGCGGCGCGGTCTTTTAAGACACGCAGGACAATGCCGAATAGTTTCGCGGAGGTTGCGGAATAAAGCGAATCGAACGCACTGCGGTCATGCAGCGCGACCCTGTGGATCGTGTCTTCGATCTCTTGTCCCGTCGTCATGTCCGGGCCGCCCTCGTTCCAACGTCTCCATTACATAATGCTTGGTGAACACAAGACAACGAATGCCCCCTTCCCCTTGCGGCGCATCGCTTTATGTTGCATCCCGAACCCCAATGCGATTGCGCACAATTTGATAAGCAGAGGCACCCATATGGCCGACGGAAATCTTGACCCGATGATGAAACCAACCGAAGAAATTTCGGTCCGTGAGGTGTTTGGCATCGACTCGGACATGAAGGTCAAAGCCTTCCCCAAGGGCGCCAGCGACCGCGTGCCTGTGGTTGACCCTACCTATAAATTTGATCCCGACACCACGTTGGCGATTTTGGCCGGCTATGGTTACAATCGACGGGTCATGGTGCAAGGCTATCATGGCACCGGAAAATCAACGCACATCGAACAGGTCGGCGCGCGGCTGAACTGGCCGACAGTGCGGGTGAACTTGGATTCGCATATCAGCCGTATCGACCTGATCGGCAAAGACGCGATCAAACTGCGCGACGGCGTACAGGTTACGGAATTCCACGAGGGTATTTTGCCGTGGGCGCTGCGCAATCCGGTTGCGATTGTGTTTGACGAATACGACGCCGGACGTGCCGACGTTATGTTCGTTATCCAACGGGTGCTTGAGGCGGATGGCAAACTGACGCTGATGGACCAGAACGAAATCATCGAACCCAACCCCTATTTCCGCCTGTTCGCCACCGCCAATACTGTTGGCTTGGGCGACACGACAGGTCTTTATCACGGCACGCAGCAGATCAACCAAGCGCAGATGGACCGCTGGTCCCTTGTAGCGACTTTGAACTACCTGTCGCATGACGCCGAAACGCAGATCGTACTGTCCAAAGCGCCGACGTATAACAGCGACAAGGGCCGTAAGATCATTTCGCAGATGGTCACGGTTGCCGATCTGACCCGCACCGCGTTCATGAACGGTGATCTGTCCACGGTGATGTCGCCACGGACCGTCATGGCATGGGCCGAAAACGCGCGGATTTTTCAGGATGTGGGCTATGCTTTCCGCCTAAGCTTCCTGAACAAATGCGACGAATTGGAACGCCAGACAGTCGCAGAATTCTACCAGCGTTGTTTTGACGAAGAACTACCTGAAAGTGCTGCAAGCTTGAGCTTGGGATGACGGCGTGCTCATCCCTCCTGAATGGTCGGTCTTCGCAAAAATTGGCGGTGACATCCATCGGGTTAGATGAGTCCGTGGAAAGTGAGCAATGAACAAACCATCCGACAACCCAGCCGATCCTTTCAAAAAAGCGCTCGCCGAGGCCACAAAGGTCATGGCGAATGATCCTGAACTGTCGGTGACATTCACTGTGGACCCCCCCGGGGCCACGGCTGAAACCGTACGTTTGCCACAGGTCAGCCGCCGTATGACCCGCGAAGAAGTCCTGATCGCTCGCGGTACAGCAGACGCGTTTGCGTTGCGTCACAAATTCCACGACGCCAAAGTGTCCGCGAGATACATGCCGCAAGGCCAGATGGCGCAGGATCTTTATGCCGCGATGGAACACGCTCGGGTCGAAGCCGTCGGTGCCCGCCACATGCCCGGCACTGCGGGCAATATCGACGCCAAAATCGGGAATGAGGCGATCCGCAAGGGCTACGATCAAATCCATGACGCTGCCGAGGCACCTTTGGCCACCGCCGCAGGCTATCTGATCCGCCACCTCGCCACAGGGCGCGACTTGCCCAAAGGGGCTGCCAACGTCATGGACTTGTGGCGCGGGTTTATCGAAGAAAACGCCGGCGGCACGCTTGAGAGTTTGCAAGACACACTGGAAGATCAAGCGGCCTTCGCCAAATTCGCGCGCCAGATCATTTCTGACATGGGCTTTGGCGACCAGTTGGGCGACGACCCAGACGATATCGGCGACGAGGAAGACGAAGCCAACTCTGGCGATGAGGACGAAAATGAGCCCGACTCCACCGGCCAAGACGACGGTGACGAAGACGAAACCGAAGGCACGCCTGAACAGAGCCAAGAAGAACAACAAGACGCCGCCGAAGCGCAAGTGTCGACGGATGACAGCGCCGATTCTGAGATGGCGGAAGAAGCCGACATGCCCGAGGGCGAGGCCCCGATGGAGCCGCCTGCCCCACAGCCGATCTCGGACGCGGACCCGAATTATATCGTCTATTCCACCGATCACGACGAAGAAATCGGTGCCGAAGATTTGGCAGAACCGGCTGAGTTAGAACGCCTGCGCGCCTATCTTGATCAGCAATTGGAACCCCTTAAGGGCGCTGTGTCGCGGCTGGCAAACAAATTGCAGCGCCGCCTTCAGGCTCAGCAAAACCGAAGCTGGTCGTTTGACCAAGAAGAGGGCATTTTGGATGCGGGCCGCCTTGCGCGGGTCGTGGCAAACCCAACCACGCCCCTGTCGTTCAAGGTCGAACAAGACACGGAATTTCGAGATACCTGCGTTACTTTGCTGCTGGATAATTCCGGATCCATGCGAGGCCGTCCGATTTCGATTGCCGCGATTTGTGCCGATGTTTTGGCGCGCACGTTGGAACGATGTCAGGTGAAGGTCGAAATTCTGGGCTTTACTACGAAGGCTTGGAAAGGCGGGCTGAGCCGCGAAGAATGGCTGGCCGAAGGTCGCCCGCAACAGCCCGGTCGTCTGAATGACCTGCGCCACATTATTTACAAACGCGCTGACGCACCGTGGCGTCGTAGCCGCGACAACTTGGGCCTGATGATGAAAGAAGGCTTGCTGAAAGAAAACATCGACGGGGAGGCGCTGGAATGGGCGCACCGGCGCATGGTTTCACGACCAGAAGCCCGCAAAGTCTTGATGGTGATCAGCGATGGCGCCCCAGTTGACGATTCAACTCTGTCCATTAACCCCGCGAATTACTTAGAAAAACATCTGCGCGATGTGATTGCTATGGTCGAGAAACGCAAAGCAGTTGAACTCATCGCAATAGGCATCGGCCACGACGTAACGCGCTATTATGACAAGGCCGTCACCATCACCGATGTGGAACAATTGGCCGGCGCAATGACAGAACAGCTGGCCGGATTGTTTGAGCCAGACCCACGCAAACGGGCGCGGGCGCTTGGAATGCGCAAGTCGGGCTAAGCGCTGCGCGTGCTGGGAATTTAACAACCAAAAGAGCGGGGACGCGCGCATGTTTCAGACATTTGAAGTGACATCATCGCCAGAAACAGGGCCCGTGCGACTGGCCGCGCTGCGCGCCGAAATGGTGGTCCAAAAGGTTGACGGGTTTATTGTGCCGCGCGCGGACCGGTTTCAGGGCGAATATGTAGCATCATGCGATAACCGTCTGGCATGGCTGACGGGGTTCACTGGATCGGCGGGCTTTGCCTGTGTGCTGGCCGATGTGGTGGGCGTGTTTATTGACGGGCGTTACCGCGTGCAGGTGCGCAACCAAGTGGCAGATGTGTTCACCCCCGTTCATTGGCCAGAGGTACAATTGGCAGACTGGTTGTTAGACCAAAGCGGCGTTTTTAGACTGGCATTTGATCCATGGCTGCACACGGTAGCGCAAATCGAAGTCTTAGAAAAAGGACTGCAAGGCACGAATGTTGTGTTGGTCCCGATGCAAAACTTGATCGATGCGATTTGGTCGGATCGCCCTGCCCCGCCCCTAGCGCCGTTCATCGACTATTCCGACGATATGGCTGGTGAAACATCCCAAAGCAAACGGGCGCGTTTGGCTGATGAATTGCGCAACGCTGGGCAAGCAGCAGCCCTGATCACATCACCAGACTCAGTGGCATGGTTGCTTAACATTCGCGGCACCGACATTGCCCGCAACCCCGTTCCACACGCAATGGCACTGCTTCAGGACAATGGCGACGTCGCGCTCTTTTGTGAGCCGACACAGGCGGCAGATCTGACGTTAGATAAAAGCGTGACGATTGTAGCCGCCGACCAGATGGTGGCGTCGCTTGTCGCGATGACAGCCCCCATCAGACTTGACCCTGATCGCACACCTTTTGCGATTCATCAGGCCCTTGAACACGACAAGATCGTCGCGGGACAAGACCCCTGCGTGCTGCCAAAAGCCCGCAAGACGGATGCCGAAATCAAGGGTGCCCGCGACGCGCACATGCGGGACGGCGCGGCGATGGTGCGGTTTCTTGCTTGGCTGGACGCAGAGGCCCCGAAAGGTGGCCTAACGGAAATCGACGTTGTTACGGCTCTCGAAGGGTTTAGACGCGATACCAATGTGTTACGTGACATTTCGTTTGAAACCATCTGCGGCGCAGGTCCGCACGGTGCCATCGTGCATTACCGCGTAAATGAAGACACCAACCGTCTGGTAAACCTTGGCGAACTCCTGCTGGTTGATTCCGGCGGGCAATATCTGGACGGCACCACTGACATCACCCGCACCATTGCGATTGGAGAAGTCGGTGAGACCGAAAAGTCCTGCTATACGCGCGTGCTTCAGGGCATGATTGCAATCAGCCGTGTGCGGATTCCCTACCATAAATCAGGGGGCGTCGCGGGATCGGATCTAGATGCATTGGCGCGCTATCCGTTGTGGTTGGCGGGGCTGGATTATGATCACGGAACCGGCCACGGAGTCGGGGCCTACCTGTCGGTACACGAAGGCCCACAAGGCCTGTCGCGCCGCGCCAAGACCCCGCTTGAGGTCGGCATGATCCTGTCTAATGAACCGGGGTATTACCGCGAAGGCGCGTTCGGCATCCGCATCGAAAACCTGATCGTGGTGACTGCGGCTGACGCGATCGCAGGCGGTGATGCCCGCGACATGCTGGATTTTGAAACACTGACGTTCGTGCCACTGGATCGCCGGCTGATTGATGTAACTTTGCTGTCTGGCAGCGAACACGCTTGGATTGATCACTATCATTCTGATACACTCCACAAAATCGGCCCGCGAGTGGATGGGGCGGCACTGGACTGGCTGACTGCGGCCTGTGCGCCGCTTTAGTCAATAATCGCCATGGTTGCCCAGTTAACGGGCAACTGGGTTGATATCCATGATCATGGGGATCACGGAAAACCGCCTTTGGGGGAGACGTTATTTATGTCAGATCACATCAAAATTGAGCCTGCGACAGGCACTTGGGTTATTCGCGCGGCGGGTGCCGTTCTTGGTGAAAGCAACAATGCGCTAAAAATGGTTGAGGGCGACCGACCGTTCGTAATTTATTTTCCGCGTGGCGATATTTCGATGGCGTTTTTCGACAAATCCGAAACCACGACCACCTGCCCACATAAGGGTGCAGCCACATATTATGATTTAGTCGCAAAAAGTGGGACCTACAAAGACACCGCATGGTCCTATGAAGACCCCGAAGACGACGTTGAGCAAATCAAAGGCTATCTGGCATTTTTCGTCGATAACGTTGCGGTCGAACAGCTTTAAGAATGTTCTTCTGCTGCTGTCGCGGCCAAAGCGCGGTTGAACGCGCGCAAGGCGTCGACCTGAAACAGGGCCCCTCGTAGTTCTGGGGGGCCGTCGCCAATCGCAGGGATGACAACGGGAATGAAACTTGATCCCGTCACTTCTAGGATTGGCATGGCTTGGTCCAGCATCATGTATTGCGAAATATACGTCCCTTCGCGGATCAGTGCCGCGCAGGTCTCAGGGTCCGCAGCTTTTGGGTGGTCAGCCGTGCGCATGACGCTGGCCACTTTGAACGTTCCCAATAGATAGGCCTGCGGGCCAGCTGCCAAATGCACGCCACGCCGTTCCAATTGAGTAAGAAAGAAGCTGCGATGCACCAGTTTTGACGCCAAAGCGGACGACAGTGACACCGACACCATCACCGCGATGCCCGTTTGCCAATCGCCCGTCAGTTCGAAAACAATCAACGTGGTTGAAATCGGCGCGCCCAATACTGCCGCCGTGACAGCACCCATCCCCGCCAGTGCGTACAACGTCCCCTCACCAGAAACGTCTGGGAAAATGCCCGTCGCAACGATGCCGAACGCCAGACCTGTCATAGCCCCGACCATCAAAGACGGTGAAAACACGCCGCCGCCCAAGCGCCCTGCCATGGTGATGGCCACCGCAACGATCTTGATGAACACAAACACAACCGCTTCGTGCATGACCAATCGGCCCGTCAGGGCGTCAGACGTGGTTTCATAGCCAACGCCGATGATATGCGGATAAAATATCGCCAAACTCCCGAGCAATGTCCCTGCAATCATTGGCCGCAAATAACGCGGGATGCGCCAGCGGGTCTGCAACGCAGTGCCCATCGTATCGGCCCAAAATATCGCCCTCATCAGCACCACTGCAATCAGACCGCACAGCAATCCAAGGATTAGGAACGCCGGAAGTTCGACATAAAACGCAAGGATATTTTGGTTCGGGATCAGGAACTCAGTGACGTCGCCATAGACGGAACGGTTTATGACAGTCCCCGCAACGGACGCGATGACAATCGGCGCAAAGGCGTGCACCGCAAAATGGCGCAGCACAACTTCAAGCGCGAAAAGCGCGCCAGCAATCGGCGCATTAAAACTTGCGGACACGGCGGCAGCAACCGCGCAGCCCATCAGATCGCGGCCCGTAATCCCATCAGCACGGATCACGCGGCAGACGTAGGTCGACACGATTGCCGCCAGATGCACCACCGGACCCTCGCGGCCAGTCGATCCACCGGTTGAGAGCGTGATAAAAGACGCAAGCGACGACACGAGACCTTTGCGCCCCTCGACCCGACCATCATAAAGCGCGGCCCCCTCAATCACTTCGGCCACGGAACGGACCCGTCCGTTATCGGTGAATTTGTTCAAGATAACACCGACAGCCAGACCGCCAGCCATCGGGATCAGTAATATCCACCACCAATCCAGCCGTGCCGCGTCAGACCTCAGATGCGCCACATCCTCAGTTTGGTAAAGCCACGCCTGAAACGTCTCAATCCCGAACCGAAACCCGATCGCAGCGAAACTAGCCGCAATGCCAACAAGCAGGGCAATAAACCAGAACTGCACTTGGGACGGACCGCGGGTGCGGATTACATGCCAGCCACCGCGACAGGCCGTTAGGGCGTCATCGATCCCCTGCCCGATCAGCGATTTTTCCGGCTCTGCCATGTCGTCCCCTTATTTCTTCACTCGCGCGTCACGGTGTCTTAGGGTGCGGCAATCTAACGGGGATAATTCCATGTCCATTGAAGCCGCCATTGACGCGCTTGTCACAGTGTTAGGCGATCGGCTGTCACTGTCCAAGTCCGATTTGGTAGCACACGGCCAGTCCGAGACGCACTTTGATCCGACGCCGCCGGACGCCGTGGCCTATCCGCGCAACACAGCGGAGGTTTCGCAAATTGTGACACTCTGTGCTCAGCATCATTGCCCCGTGGTCGGATACGGCGCCGGGACATCACTCGAAGGGCATACATTGGCGACACAAGGCGGTATCACAATCGACTTTCGCGATATGTCTCAAGTGCTTGAGGTTCATAGCGCCGACATGACCGTACGCGTTCAACCCGGCATCACCCGTGAAGCTTTGAATGAAGACTTGCGCGCAACTGGCCTGTTCTTTCCCGTCGATCCAGGTGCCAACGCGTCCCTCGGCGGCATGGCCGCGACGCGGGCCAGCGGCACCACTGCTGTGCGCTATGGCACCATGCGCGACAATGTTATGGCGCTTGAAGTCGTGTTAGCAGATGGGCGGATTATTCGTACAGGATCCGGTGCGCGCAAATCATCGGCGGGTTACGATCTGACAGCGTTGATGGTCGGCTCAGAGGGGACGTTGGGGCTGATCACAGAACTCACCCTGAAACTGCAAGGCCAGCCGGAAGCCATCGCTGCTGCCACCTGCGCCTTTGACACCATCGAAGCAGCCGTGCAGGCCGTCACAGCGACCATCACCATGGGTATTCCAATGGCGCGGATTGAATTTCTGGACGCGGCCAGCGTCGCTGCCGTGAACGCCTATTCCAAGGCGGACTTTCCAGTGACCCCGCACCTTGTGGTCGAATTTCACGGCTCGGATGCGGGCGTGGCCGAACAGGCCGAACGGTTTGGCGATATTGCGCAAGACTGCGGCGGGTCTGCGTTTTCATGGGCGGCAAAACCCGAAGATCGGACCCGCCTTTGGCAAATGCGCCACCACGCCTATTGGGCGATTTTGGCGTCCCGCAAAGGCGCCACCGCAATTGTCACCGATGTCTGCGTGCCATTCAGCAGGTTGGCGCAGGCTGTGGCCGAAACCCAAGCTGATATTGACTCAAGCGCGATCCCCGCACCCATTTTGGGACATGTTGGCGATGGAAACTTCCACGCGATTTTGTTGATTGATCCCGAATGCACAACCGAGAAACGCGCGGCTATGGACCTGTCTGCACGCATGGCGAAGCGCGCATTGGCGCTTGGCGGAACCGTGACAGGCGAACACGGCGTGGGCTTGGGAAAGCTAGATTACATGGCCGCCGAACATGGTGCAGGCTGGGACGTCATGGCACAGATCAAACGGGCACTTGACCCGCTGAACGTACTGAACCCCGGAAAAGTTGTGCGATTGAATTGATGACAGGTGATAGTAGTATAACCTATTGTTCAGACCGGCAGCAACGCAATGGCGGCAGCCCGTGCCTCATCTGTGATGCGATCCCCACTTAGCATCCGCGCGATTTCATCGATGCGATCCGTGCCCATCAAACCGACGACTGTCGACAGTGTTGCGTCTTTTGTCTGGCGCTTTTCAACCCGCCAATGATGATCCCCAAAAGCCGCAACCTGCGGGCTATGGGTCACAACCAAAACCTGGCCTTGCGACGCCAATTGCGACAAGCGACGTCCGACAGCATCCGCCGTCGCACCGCCAACGCCGCGATCAATCTCGTCAAAGATCAACGTCAGGCCCGATTCCGTCCCCGTAAGACAGACTTTCAATGCCAGTAAAAAACGGCTCAATTCGCCGCCAGACGCGATTTTACCAATGGGCCCAGCCGGTGCGCCCGGGTTGGTTGCGACCGTAAATGACACAGTGTCAGCACCGTCGGGGCCCGCATCACTGGGTGTGATTTCAGTCACGAAAACAGCGCGTTCCATCTTGAGTGGCGCCAGTTCTTTGGCCATCGCCTTGTCCAGTTTACCCGCCCACTTGCGGCGCGCCTCGCTCAAACTGCCAGCAGCGCCGTCATAAGCGGCCTGTGCCGTTGCTAAAACAGCCCCGAGTTCGGCAAGATCAGATGCGCCACGTTCCAGCGCAGCCATCCGACCACGCAAGTCGTCCGCAAAAGGACCGAGTTCGTCAGCAAGAACATTGTGTTTACGGGCCAGACCACGGATCGCAAAAAGGCGCTCCTCTGCCTGCTCCAGATCTTGGGGATTGAACGCAAGTTCAGCAATGCAGGCCTCAACGCCCGACTGCGCCTCACCTAGCTCAATCATCGCACGTTCAAGCGCGGCCAATGGCGCGTCCAGCGTTCCATCCGCCTGCCCAGATGCATCGCCCAACCAGCGCACCGCATCACCGAGCTGACCTTCGGCTCCGTTTATTCCAAGCGCTTGATATGCCTTATGAATATCTTCGCCAATTTTCTCGGCGGCCTGCATCTTACGGCGCTGCTTGTCCAGTTCAGCATCCTCGCCGGCGCTTGGCGATAACCCGTCAAGTTCGGCAACTGAATGGCGCAAAAATTCTTCTTCTGCCTGTAATTCGGCGACTCGGACTTCTGCAGCAGCAAGGGCCTTTTTGGCCACCGATAGGTCTTTCCACGCCGCGCAGACTGCGGTCAAAAGCGGCGCCAGATTGCCAAAATCATCTAGCAAGATCCGGTGCCCACGCGGGTTCAGCAACCCGTGATCATCATGCTGCCCATGCAATTCGACAAGCGTTTCGGACACCGCCCGCAAAATATCACCGCTTACCCGTCGGTCGTTTATCCACGCGGTTTTGCGCCCGTCGCGGCCATTGATCCGGCGCAGAATCATCGTGTCGTCATAGTTAAATCCCGCTTCGCGCAACACGTCCCACGCGCCATGACTCTCAGGCAAATCAAACTCAGCAATGACCTCTCCCTGATCTGCGCCTTGGCGTACCAGTTCAGCACGGCCACGCCACCCAAGTACAAAACCAAGCGAATCTAATAAGATAGATTTGCCTGCCCCAGTTTCACCGGTCAGCACATTCAGACCCGGCTGAAACGCAAGTTCCAGTCGATCTATGATGAGCATGTCACGAATATCAAGACTGCGGAGCATTTTGCTCGCCTAGAGCCATTCGCCACGAACCATCTGACGATAGATGGCGGACAACCAATTCTCCCCGAGTGAGACCGGTTCAAGCCCCTGCCCTGTCAGCAGCGCGAAGCTGTCTTCGTACCATTCGGTTGAACGGTAGTTATAGCCAAGGATCGCACCAGCCGTTTGGGCTTCTTCAACCAAGCCCAAAGACAAGTAGCTTTCGACCAAACGGTGCAAAGCTTCTGGTGTGTGGGACGTGGTTTGGAAATCCTCAACCACGATACGGAATCGGTTGATAGAGGCCGCAAAGTGGTCGCGTTTCAGATAATACCGGCCAATTTCCATCTCTTTGGCGGCGAGATGGTCAAAGGCAAGGTCGAATTTCAGTACGGATGACCGTGCATATTCAGTGTCAGGATAGCGTTCAATCACGACCCGAAAAGCCTGCAGCGCCTGAAACGTCAGACCCTGATCGCGGCCAATTTCGTCTATCTGATCGTAGTAGCTCAGCGCCAGCAAATACTGTGCATAGGCAGCGTCGTCATCGACCGGATAGAAATCGATGTAGCGCTGCGCGGCAGCGCGGGAATTTGGGTAATCAGTGTCGCGATGATAGGAAAACGCCTGCATAATCAACGCACGCTTCGCCCATTCGGAATAGGGATAAAGGCGTTCAATCTCACCAAAGTAAAACGCCGCATCGTCGGCTTGACCGCGTTCAAGCTCAAACTCACCACGTCCAAAAATTTGCTGTGCGGAAAAGGAATCGAGCGCTCCAAACGCCCGACTGTCAAATGAATTGCAGCCTGCCAATAAGCCAAGCGCAATGACGCCTGTGGCCAGACCATTTCGAATTCTGCAGATGCTGCTGCGGCCTGACATAAAGGCGCCCCCCGCTCACGATTATTGTTCGAAGAATGCCCTCGATTGACATTGGTCTAGCACACAAATTTGGCGTGCAAAATGCCTTTTGCACGCCTTATGGCAGGTTTGATGGCAGGACTGGTAGGAGAGCCAGAATTTAGCACTAATTAGACACAAGTTAGGCGACTTGTGGCAGGTCAGTCCAACGAAGTCCGACACCCGGCAAACGCGAAGCAATGCCAGCGTCGGCATCGCGCCATCCCCATGCTTCAGGTTCGGCGAACAGCGCGCAAAGCAACGCATTCGTGACTGCATGGCCCGCTTTGGAGCCAATATAACGCCCCAGAATCGGAGCGCCTGCTGTGTACAAATCCCCCAGTGCATCCAACATTTTATGCCGTACAGCCTCATCGCTGTGGCGCAAACCACCAGGGCTGAGAACATCCGCACCATCCACCACGAGTGCATTTTTAAGGGTGCCTCCAAGGGCCAAGCCCTGCGCGCGCATTGCCTCCACGTCAGACGAACGGCAGAAGGTTCGGCTGTCACACAGCTCACGCACGAACGCACCGTTGGACATATTCAGTGTTTTTTTCTGATGGCCAATCGCACGATCCGCGAAATCAATTTCGAACTCGATATGCAGTGTATCGGCCGGGTCTAGCCGCGCTTGCGCGTCGCCCACCGTGACCGAAACCGATTTGCAAACTTCAATCACGCGCAGCGGCGCGTTGAGGCTGCGGATGCCAGCACGCAGAAAACCTTCGACGAACCACGCCGCAGACCCGTCGAGAATCGGAACCTCTGGACCCGTCACCTCAACCAATGCGTTATGCAGACCGCATCCTGCGAGCGCGGCCATAATATGTTCAATGGTAGAAATGGAAGTTCCAGCCGCGTTTTCAATGCGCGTATTTAACGGAGAGACAATAACGCGGTGCCAAAGTGCCGGCACGTCAGCCTTATGGGCATCAACGTCTGTGCGGCGAAAAACGATTCCATGATCGGCAGGTGCCGGACGCACAACGACAGACACAGGCTGCCCAAGATGGAGCCCCTTGCCTTCAAATGCCGCTGCCGTATCAATCGTCGTCTGCACGTTTTTTGCCTCACTTTTGTTAAAATAGACTTAAGAGGTTGAACCCAATCCCTCAACACACGCTTTGCAACGGTCTGAAACATGGGCCTAACATTGCAGCGTGATACTGCCGATCAAGGGGATACTACGCAGTAAGCCCTTGTTATGTTATCAAAAAAGGCCACCCGAAGGCAGCCCTTTTCCATAAATTGTGACCTTACGTCAGACCATTATCAGTTCGCTTGGCGACGCAAGAAGGCTGGAATTTCAATCCGCTCCTGGTCAGCATCGGCCTGTGATTGCGGAGCAGGTGCCTCTTCGCGCAAGGACGCTACGGGGGGCTGCGGACGCTCTCTAGCTTGGCTTTCGTTATGACCGGTCATGCGGCTGATCAGGCTGTTAAGCCCACCCATGCGCGGCTTTGCGGATTCTTCGGACTCCATCGGCTCTTCGATTGATGCAGCTACAGGCCCACTACGCGCTGCAGCTGTGCGCAGACGATCAAGCGTTTCCTGTGACGGCGTCCCAATTGCAGGACGTTGTGGCGCCACGAATGCATCGCTAGATGCTTCGATCTCGATTTCCGCACGCGGCTGGTAGGCTGCAGGCGGCAAATCTGATACGGCAGCGGCCGCAACGGCAGGGGCGTCAAACGTCGGCTCCTGAAAAATAGGCTCCTGCGAATGCGCGGCTGTTTCATCAAACAACGTCGGTTCTGGCGCAACATGCGCTGCAACTTCGGCGGCAATTGGTGCTGCAACAGCGGACTCTTCGATCCGCACTTCAGCTGATACATGTTGCTTCAAAGGCGCGGACATTGGGCGACGTGGAACTGGCATATCGCCTGTTTTAATCGCCGCATCAATGCCGGTTGCCACAACAGACACGCGCATCTTGCCTTCCATGCTGGTGTCCAACGTGGACCCGACTATTATGTTCGCTTCTGGATCGACTTTTTCGCGAATTTTGTTCGCCGCTTCGTCGAGTTCGAACAACGTCAGGTCGTATCCACCAGTGATATTGATCAACACCCCGCGCGCGCCTTCGAGCGAGATTTCGTCGAGCAGTGGGTTCGCGATTGCTTTCTCAGCGGCCTGAACAGCGCGATCTGCGCCTTCTGCTTCGCCCGTACCCATCATTGCTTTGCCCATTTCGTCCATCACAGCGCGCACGTCTGCAAAGTCTAGGTTGATAAGACCCGGACGAACCATCAGGTCAGTCACGCCCTTAACACCCTGATAAAGAACATCATCTGCCAAAGCGAAGGCTTCGGTGAAGGTGGTGTTTTCATTGGCCAGACGGAACAGGTTCTGGTTTGGAATGATGATCAGCGTGTCGACGACCTTCTGCAAAGCCTCGATACCGTCATCAGCCTGCTTCATGCGTTTGGCGCCCTCAAACTGGAACGGCTTGGTCACGACACCAACGGTCAGAACACCCAATTCACGGGCTGCTTGTGCGATAATCGGGGCGGCACCGGTACCAGTGCCGCCGCCCATACCGGCCGTGATGAAACACATGTGCGCGCCAGCAAGGTGGTCAACGATCTGTTCGATGCTTTCTTCGGCGGCAGCGGCCCCAACGGTTGCCCGCGCGCCGGCACCCAAACCTTCGGTGACTTTGACACCCATCTGAATTTTGGATGTGGATCGCGATTGCTGAAGCGCCTGTGCGTCCGTATTGGCCACGACGAATTCAACACCCTCAAGCTCCTGCTCGATCATGTTGTTGACGGCGTTGCCGCCGGCGCCCCCGACACCGAAGACGGTGATGCGTGGCTTAAGTTCGTCCTGCCCGGGCATGGAAAGGTTCAATGTCATTGTGCTGTCCGCCTGTATTGTTGGCCCGTCCCAACGAGCGTTCTTGTCGTAATGTTTCCGCGATCTTAGCTGCTATTGCCAACGTGGTCACGAAAAAACTGCAAAAAAGACGCAAAATATGGGCCTGTTTGTGGAATTTTCCGCCGTATCTAGCGTGATCGGCGAAATCTTGCGTATGCGTGGGCGGTGACCCACGGAATTACCAGTTCTCTCGGAACCAACGAACCGCCCGTTTGAACGATCGCGCTGGGTATTTTTCGGCGGGGATATCGAAATCCCACCATTCGTCTTGTGGATTTGCGGCAAAGAGTGACAGGCCAACAGCGGCGGAAAATGCCGATCCAGTGGCCGCCTGTGGCAAGCCTTGCACGCGCAACGGGCGACCAAGGCGCACCTGCTGGCCGAGGATTTTGGTCGCCAGGCCGTCAAGGCCGGGAATTTGGCTGCCGCCTCCCGTCAACACGATCTGTTGGCTTGGCAAGTGTTCGAACCCTGCTGCGTCCAAACGCACACGCACTTCTTCAAGAATCTCTTCGACGCGGGGGCGCATAATGCCGATCAGTTCGGCGCGCGATACGGTGCGCCGGTCTCGTTCCCAATCGCCGGTGTTGCTGCCAACTTCGATCATTTCGCGGTCGTCCATCCCCGTAGCCAACACACCACCGTAGAATGTTTTGATCCGTTCGGCCATCGCGGGGGCGACTTGCAGGCCCATAGAAATGTCAGACGTGACGTGATCGCCACCCATGCGCACAGAATCCGAATAGATCATATGTTTGCGCATAAAGATGGAAATGCCAGTCGACCCACCTCCCATGTCGATGCACGCCGCTCCGAGTTCTTGTTCGTCTTCCACCAGCGATGAAATGCCGGATGCATAGGCTGATGATGCGATGCCTGCCAATTCAAGATCACAGCGCTTGATACAATAGAGAAGGTTTTCAATGATGCTCGCTTCTACCGTCATCATGTGCATGTCGGTGGTCAGTGTCGCACCGATTTGCCCCCGCGGATCGGCAAGCCCAGAGCGGTGATCCAGCGCAAAGTTGATCGGCTGCGCGTGTAAAACTTCGCGCCCCTCGCCAATATCTGGAATCTCACACTCGGCCAGCACACGGCCAATATCACCCTCGGTGACAACCTGCCCCTGCACATCAACCTGCCCGTCCAGCCCATAGGACCGTGGACGACCGCCTGACAAACACGCAATCACATGATCGACACGCACATTGGCCATTTTCTGCGCGGCTTGAACGGCAGTGCGCACTGCGCGTTCCGTTTCGGCCATGGCCTCGACCTCACCAAAACGAACACCCCGCGAACGGGTCGTGGCAGCCCCAATCACACGAAATGACGATTGTCCCGCCATGGACCCGACCCCGTCTCCACCGCTGTCCTTGGCGCCAAACTGTTCGGGCCCATCAAAACGCAGCACAAGGCAGGCGATTTTTGAACTGCCCACATCGAGGATCGCAATGACACCTCGCTGCATGGCCGCTTGGCGCATATTGCGCATGGCGCGTTGGGATTGGTACAGATCGCTCATGTTTTACACACCTATTCTTGTTCTTGGTCGGCGTTGATTTGGCGCAGGTTCGCGACGGCCTGTTCATTCAATCGGAGGGTTGAGCGGGTGGGATTGCGCATGTCAACGACAGCCACATCGCGCTCCAGAAGGTCTTGAGCTTGGTTTAATGCGACAACGCGCTCGAACGCCGCGATGGGGTTGTTGGTCGGCAGCAAAATACGCTGCCCAGTGTCTAGGATCACATCCCAGCGGCGTTCACCCATGCGCACAACGCCGCGCATGCGCGGTGCCAGCGGGCCAGCGCTGGCGTAAATCTCAAGCCCTTCGGCCAATGCTTCGCGCGCACCGTCCCCCGTGATCAGCGGCAAATCAGATCGATTCGCGCGCACGATGATATTGCGGATCAGCACACCGCTGGCGTCGATGAGTTTCAACCCGGCGGGTGCGCGAAACACCGCCACCGGAATGCGTTGCGTGACATGGACCTGCAAAATTCCACCCGGCCGCACGCGCAGCGTCGCATCAGCGACAGCGGGCAAAGCAGCAACAACCTGGCGCATCTCTTCAAGGTCGAGATCAAAATTGGAGGCCGGAAATTCCAACGGCAGCACCGTGCGGATATCGCTAGCAAGCGTGTCATCCGCGCCATCAATCGTCATCACTTTGACCATGAATTCATCGCGCTGCTGAATTCGAGACTTGGTCGCATTGTAGGTGTCAGTAATCATCTGGCGGTTTGGCTCGCGCGCCATCCACCCTGCGATCAAACCAGCCACAACCAACATCGGCACACCAACCTTCACCAGTTTTCGAAAACCCGGGGTCAGCATCAGACGTTGATAGCGATAGCGCATCCGTGATGGCGCAGGATCGCGGCGGCTGGCTGGTCGCTGTGCCCTTAGCGGTTGCATGATGCGTCCTCTATCATCCATGTCATCAAATCCGGAAAGCTGATGCCACAAAACGCGGCCTGTTCAGGCGCCAGCGATGTTGGCGTCATGCCCGGTTGGGTATTAGTTTCCAGCAGGATTAACCCGTCTAGACCACGGCTTTCGTCCCAACGGTAATCGGTGCGGCTCAACCCGCGACACCCAAGCGCGTCGTGCGCACGCACTGCGTAATCCATACAGGCTTGGAAAATTTCGTCCGGCAGGCTCGCGGGGATCACGTGGGTCGACCCGCCAACCTCGTATTTCGCAGCGTAATCATACCAGCCATCAACCACGATATCAGTGACGGTCAGGGCGCGCGTGCCAAGCACTGTAGTCGTCAGTTCACGCCCCGGCGCATAGGTTTCGACCATCATCACTTCCGGCAACTCAGCGGCCAATGTGGGCGGGCTGTCGCCCTCCATCACCAGATAAATCCCGACGCTTGAACCTTCGTCGTAGGGCTTCACAACATAAGGGGGGGGCAAGACATGCGCGGCCTCAATCTGGGATTTTGTCGCCAAAACGCTCTCTACAAATGGCAGCCCATGTACGCGGTAGTTGTCTTTGGTTTTCTGTTTGTCCATCGCCGTGGCCGACGCCAGAACACCAGAATGGGTATACGGAATGCGCAACCATTCCAGCACGCCCTGCACAACGCCATCCTCACACCACCGACCATGCAACGCATTAAACACCGCATCCGGCTTTGCCAATTTCAGTTGCTCGACAAGGTCCACGCCTGCATCGATTTCGACAACATTAAATCCTGCGGTCCGCAATGCGGTCGCACATTCGCTGCCCGAACTAAGAGATACCTCACGTTCAGCCGAGGGGCCGCCCAACAGAACGGCAATTGTTTTAGGTGTCCTGCTCGACACGCTGTCCTCTTTCGCGGACCTTTATTGGCCCGTCAATTATGACAATTGTACATCGTCATCTGTCGTATTTAGCGAACCCCTGCCTGATGGGGCTTTGACCTTTTTGCTTGTGCAAAGGCGGTTAACCTAGCGGGGTCGGTTCACCAACCCTCATAATTTCCCATTCTAGCGTTAGTCCGCTGGTTTCGTAAACCTTTTTTCGAACGTCTTCGCCCAATCTGATCAGATCAGCGGCAGTTGCGCCACCGGCATTGGTCAGAAAGTTGGAATGCTTGGTATTCATAACAGCGCCACCGCGTGTAGCTCCCCGCATGCCTGCGTCATCAATGACTTTCCACGCCTTAAGATCATGGGTGTCATCGGCCTGCCCTGTGCTGGAAAACCCCACCGGATTACGAAACGTGCTGCCAGCGGTGCGATCTTTGGTCGGTTGGGATTCATCCCGCTTGGCCAATTGCGCTGCCATGCGATCTTCAAGTATCTGCACGTCTTCAAGCTCAGCTTTTAGCGTGGCTGACACGATGACTGCTCCTTCGGGCAAGGTTGACGATCGGTAAGTCAGATCAAGATCAGTGACCGCCAACGTTTGCACCGAACCGTCGCGCATCACGATCCGAACATTCTGCAGCACGTCTGACATATAGTCGCCATAACAGCCTGCATTCATCGTCACAGCACCGCCAATTGATCCTGGAATCGTAAGTAGAAATGTCAGGTTCCGCCCAAGTGCCGCCGCCTTGCGTGCCACATGCGCGTCAAGCGCCGCAGCCCCCGCCCGCACCAGATCTCCGTCAAATTCGATGCCGTTGAACCCACGCCCAAGCCGGATCACCACACCGCGCACGCCCCCATCTCGCACGATCAGGTTGGATCCGACCCCCATGACAAACACGGGCACATCCAGGGGCAAAGCGGTCAAAAAGCTGCGCAAATCATCTTCGTCTGCAGGCTGAAACAACACGTCCGCAGGCCCACCCACGCGCATCCATGTCAATCCAGACAGGTCACGGTTCGGGGTCAAAACGCCGCGTACAATTGGTAAATCTTTCAACACCATGAACACCGTTTAGCGCGACAGACTGCTGCTGCCAAGTCAGCGCAAGAACGCGCAGGCTTCAACTGGCACGACCAAATGCGCCGCGCACCCAGCGCGCCAAATTGACCAAGGGCCAGCGCAACAAACTACATCCCGCACACAAGAACCCAAGACCAATCCAAGGCCCGTTCATGTAGATAATATAGCCCAGCAACGGAATGCCGATTGCGATCAAAAAATAAACGCGAGACCACAAATTATCGCAGCTCGGCAACATTGCCAGCACATTTGCAGCCACCGGCCATGCAAAACCCAAACCGATTGCGATCATTTTGGTATCTCCAGATTATGGCCACGTGCGCGGGCATAGATGTATTTTAGCGGATTGCGAAAAATCGAGCCAAACGCAAGCACCGCAGCAATACACTAGCCCCAGCCAAAATCAAAGCCAAGCCAGATGATCACAACTGGGGCGAGCAGCAACAACGTAATCCCCAGCGCGAATTGCCACCGCATTGGCAACAACGCAGTGGCGGTGGCCACAAACACCCAAATTATGGCAACGATAATCGATCAACTCATACGGGTTTCCCATTTGTCTTTGCTTCAAAAATATCCTGGGGCTAGTCCGCAGAACGAGGGGCTGGTCCCCCGTTTGATCGGATTGGCGTAGTCAACTCGACATTACTCACAACAACCCGCCAAGCACGATGCGCCGAAAAGGCCGTGCAAACATCAGCCCACCACTCAGTGCGCACAAAGCCAATGTCGCTTCACCAGGATTGTACCGCATATGGACCAACATCATGCCGACAAACGCGATAGAAAACGCCCATAAAAGCCGGCGCAACCATTTGAGCATCGGCATCAGGGCCAGGATCAAGATCGCGCCAAAAATCAGCCATTCATACGTCACGCCTTTAGCAGATCCGGCAACGCGTTGGCCCAACCTGAAATTGATCCCGCTCCAAGGCAAACGACCATATCACCCGGTTTCGCCTGTTCTTTCACCAGTGCAACAAGATCGGCCTCATTGGTAATTGCACGGGCATCGCGGTGCCCAGCACGGATCAGACCTGCGACAAGATCATCGCGTGTCGCGCCTTCAATGACATCTTCTCCGGCAGCAAAAACCTCGGTGATTGCGACGACATCGGCGTCGTTGAAACACGCACAAAAGTCCGCGAAGTGATGGTGCAGTCGGGTGTAGCGATGCGGTTGGTGCACCGCGACAATGCGCCCCTCTGAAGCTTGCCTCGCGGCCTTTAACACAGCGGTGATCTCCGTCGGGTGGTGGCCGTAATCGTCAATGATTGTGACGCCGTTAACTTCGCCCACACGGGTAAATCGGCGCCCAACACCTTTGAATGCGGCCAATGAAGTGCGGATTTCTTGCGTCTTCATACCCAGATGACGGGCTACGGCAATAGCGGACAATGCGTTGGACACGTTGTGATCGCCTGGCATCGGCAGGGCGCAGTCCTCAATCGTCAGGCCTTCGTTTTGCAAAACCACATCAAAATGCGCCACACCTTTTTTGTAGGTCAAATTGATCGCCCGCACGTCAGCCTGCCCGTTAAAGCCATAGGTCACAACGCGCCGATCCGTGATCTTGCCAACCAATGTCTGCACATCACTGTCATCGGTGCAGCATACGGCCAGCCCGTAAAACGGAATGTTGGACACAAAATCGTAAAAGCCGGCGTGCAAGTTTTCGACCGTGCCCCAGTGTTCCATGTGTTCGGGGTCGATGTTTGTCACAATCGCAATGGTGGCTGGCAGGCGGTTAAAAGTTCCGTCGCTTTCATCCGCTTCGACAACCATCCATTCGCCGTCACCAACCCGTGCGTTCGATCCATAGGCGTGGATAATACCGCCGTTCACCACTGTGGGATTGAATTTGCCTTCTTCCAACAGTGCCGCGACCATTGTTGTCGTCGTGGTCTTGCCATGGGTTCCAGCCACCGCGATGTTTGATTTCATCCGCATCAGTTCGGCCAGCATTTCAGCGCGGCGCACGACGGGCAGACCACGCTGGCGGGCCGCATCCAGTTCAGGGTTGCCGGGCTTTATCGCACTTGAAGTCACGATGACCTCGGCATCCCCGATATTCTCGGCCCGTTGACCTTCAAAAATGAACGCACCCAGCTTTTGTAACCGTTTGGTGATTGGCGTCTGTTTCAGATCAGACCCTTGGACAACGTAGCCGTGAGACAAAAGCACCTCGGCGATTCCCGACATGCCAATGCCACCGATCCCAACAAAGTGGATCGGTCCAACGTCGAGGGAGATTTTCGTTGCAGCGTTCATGTCAGGGCTCCCGTCCATCTTTTCGCCTTCGACTTACTATTTACTGTGTCGCTCTTAGGGGATCGTTTCACTCAACTGTAGGGTCAGCGCAACAAGAGTTTCTGTCGCATCAGGTTTGCCACAGGCAAGTGCTGCTTGTGCCATTTTCATCGCCCCGTTGGGATTGCTTAACACGGCCGCAATTTGTTCTGACAGGCTTTCGACATGTAGATCGGCCTCTGCGATCATGATCGCGGCGCCCGCAGTCACCAATTGTTGCGCATTCGCCGTCTGGTGGTCTGCTGCGGCCAGCGCAAAAGGCACAAGGATCGACGGGCGGCCAATGACGCTCAGGTCTGCAATGGAGGATGCGCCAGCGCGGGTAATCACAAGCTGGGCTTCGGACATGCGGGTCGGCACGTCGTTGAAAAATGTCTGCACGTCGGCGGGGATGCCTTCGTCAGCGTAATATTGCGCCACGCGGTCAAGGTCTCCGCTGCGGGCTTGATGACTGACGCGGATGTTACGACGGATCGCACTTGGTAAGCCGGAAATCGCAGGCGGGACAACGTCGCTCAAGATGCGCGCGCCCTGCGATCCGCCCATCACCAAAATCGACATTGGGTAATCACCAGGTGCGATATAGCCTGCAGCTGCACGATCAAGGATCGCACTGCGCACAGGGTTTCCTACAGGAATACCTGTCAGACCGTTGGGCATGTCGGTTGGCCACGTGCCGCATGCGACTTTATTGACTCGCTTTGAAAATATCAGGTTCACACGGCCAAGCACACCGTTTTGTTCATGGATCATCCGCGGGCTCCGCAAAACCCATGCGGCGGACATCGCCGGAATGGTCGGGTAGCCACCAAAGCCGACAACGACCGCAGGCCTATCGCGCAGCATTTTATAGATGGCAGAGAGTATGCCCCCCACAATCGTAAACGGCGCCTTCAGTTTCGCCAGCACACCGCCACGCGCGAATGTCGCCGCTCTGACCTGTTCGATTTCAACAGCATGGGGAAAGCCACCAGTATATTTCGCACCGCGACTATCAGTCGACAGTTTCACCCGCCAACCGCGCGCCAGCATCGCCTCTGCCAAGGCCTGCGCCGGAAACATATGCCCGCCCGTGCCGCCTGCAGCGATGATCAAAAGTGGATCAGCCATAACTCAGCGACCCCGCCGCAGCAAAATATCGCCGATCTGGCCTTGTGCACGGGTGCGGGTGAACGCCAACAACATGCCAACAGCGATGCCGGACGCGATCACGGATGACCCGCCATAACTGATGAACGGCAACGTCATGCCCTTTGCGGGCAACAGTCGCACGGCCACGCCCATATTGATCATCGCCTGAACGCCAACGATGCAGGCCAATCCGCTGCCCGCCAGACGGATGAACGGATCACGTTCTTTCATCAGGCGCATCAAAGATCGCACCACGACGATCGAATACAATGTGATCACGGCCAACACACAGATCAGCCCGTATTCCTCTGCCGCCACGGCGATAATGAAATCTGTATGGGCATCGGGCAGCGACCATTTAACTTGGCCCTCACCAACGCCAACACCAAAGAACCCGCCCTCGCGGATCGCATTGGTGGCATATCCAAGCTGTGTGGTGGGGTCGATGTCGGGGTTCAAAAAACCATCAATGCGGCGTGCAAAGTGTTCGGAGTTCGAATAGGCAAGCGAGCCGCCAAAGATCACAAGGCCCGCCAATCCGACCAACAACAGGATCGGCGCACCTGCGACAAAATACATCACACCCCAACCAAACAGGACCAGCGCTGCTTGGCCAAAGTCTGGCTGCATCGCCAAGAAAAGCACGATCGCAAGCGTTAGGATCAGCGAATATGTCTTACCGGGCGGCCCGCCAACCTCAATACTGGCGGCCATAAACCATGCGGCCACAACGATAAACCCTGGCTTGAGGAATTCGGACGGCTGGACTGATGCAAACCCAAGCGAATACCACCGCACCGCCCCTTTGCCAAAGTCCGTGCCAAAGAACGGCAGGCCCATCAGCGCAATGAACGACGCCACAAATCCCAATACGGCCAATCTGCGCACCAGTGTCGGTGACATCATCGATGTGAAAATCAACACCGCCATCGCAATGAACCCAAAGAACGCTTGGCGCTGCACATAATAGAATGGCTCGAACCCATTTTTGGCGGCTAAGGGCGGCGACGCAGCCAGCCCCAACAATAACCCGATACCAAATAATGCGAGAATGCAGGACAGCGTCCATTTATCCACCGTCCGCCACCAACGTGGAAGGACAGGATCACCCGATTGAACGGCGATCGCTCCGAAAACCATTTCTGTCATGGCGACTGCCTTACTGCCTCAATTCGCCCGTTTTCCGGGTCTGATGCCTTTGTAACGGCAAATGCCCCGCGTTTCCAGTGAAATGAGAGTGCTGTTTCGCCCCCTTGCGCGAGGGGCCGTTTCAAGGCACCTCAACGGGATGCATGTTAACACCCTCATTCTTGGCGCGGGCGCCGCCGGACTGCACTGCGCGGCCTTTTCGGGGCCGGATACTTTGGTCGTAGATCACGCCAAAGCGCCCGCAGAAAAGATCCGCATTTCGGGCGGCGGGCGCTGCAATTTTACCAACCTCGGCACGACGCCTGCAAATTTTATCAGCCAGAACCCACATTTCGCGAAATCCGCGCTGGCGCGATACACACAGCGGGACTTCATTGACCTTGTGAATCGTTACAACATCGCGTGGCATGAAAAGACGCTGGGCCAATTGTTCTGCGATGAAACTGCCAAAGATATCATCGCGATTCTGCTCTCAGAGATGGCCGCCACAGCTGATCTCTGGTTGCAAACTGAGATCGGTAATATTTACCACGATGGCACACACTATCAGGTCGCCCTGAAACGCCACGGACAGATTACGCTGGTGCAGGCCGTCAATCTGGTGGTTGCGACGGGTGGCAAATCGATCCCGAAAATGGGCGCTACGGGGCTGGCCTATCAGATCGCGGAACAGTTTGGGCTGTCCCTCACAGACACGCGCCCTGCCCTCGTGCCGTTCACGTTTTCGGACGACAGGTTCAAACCGATTTCTGGCACCGCCACGCCAGCCCGAATAACCACGGCGGATGGCACGTCATTTGATGAATCTTTGCTGTTCACCCACCGTGGGCTGTCTGGCCCTGTTGCTCTGCAAGCGTCAAGTTATTGGCACATGGGCGAGGACGTGCGCGTCGCCCTTGCTCCTGATTTTGACATCGAAGCGGCATTGAAAATACAACGTGTGCAAGACGGGCGAAAGGCGCTGAGCACGGCACTCGCCGTGCACCTCCCCACCCGCCTCGTGGACTTTCTGGGCAGCGAAATGGACCTGAGAGGAAACGTCGGTGATCTGGCCGACGCGCGCATCACCGACCTAGCCACGGCCTTGCAAAACTGGTCCCTCAAACCCTCTGGCACCGAAGGCTACCGCACTGCAGAAGTCACCGTTGGCGGCGTGGATACCAACGGATTATCCTCCAAGACCATGCAATCCAAAACCACGCCGCACCTCTATTTTATTGGCGAAGCCGTGGACGTCACAGGCTGGTTGGGGGGCTACAATTTCCAATGGGCGTGGTCGTCTGGCTACGCTGCGGGCGTCGCAATCGCGATGGACACGCCATGACCAAAGCAGCGGCGGAATTGCGGGTCGATTTTGTCAGCGGTGCTGTCGCCCATCGCTTGAGGTTTGGCGGCGGGCGCGGGCAATCCCTGGCCAAAGCCATGGGGTTGCGCACGGGCAAAACGCCAAAGATCGTCGATGCGACCGCTGGTTTGGGGCGCGATGCGTTCTTATTGGCGTCGCTGGGTGCGCAAGTCACAATGATTGAACGCTCAGACATAATGCACGCCCTTTTGGTCGATGGCATGGCCCGCGCCGAAGCCGAGGGTGGCGAATTTCGCGACATCGTTGGCCGCATGAAGCTGCTGAAAGGCGATGCCAAAGATCTGCTGGCGGACCTTGCGGGGGAGGCAGTTCTGATTGACCCCATGCATCCGCCCCGCAAAAATTCGGCCTTGGTAAAACGCGAATTGCGCCAAGTCCGTGAGATCGTAGGGACGGACGACGATGCAGCAGATCTGGTGCGTGTCGCGCTTGCGTGTGCCCGCAATCGCGTGGTTTTGAAATGGCCTGCCAAGGCAGATCCAATCGACGTTGGGCGATCTTTTTCCCATCAAATCCTTGGCAAATCAACGCGCTATGATGTCTTTATGGTTGGATAAATGGCGTATTAATCTGCCAATTCAGCCACGCAGGCCGCGAAGTCATCGCCACGGCGTTCAAAATTGTCATATTGATCGAACGACGCCGCAGCGGGGGCCAGCAACACCGTATCACCCGCTTCAGCCTCCGCACCAGCCTTTCCCACTGCCGTGGCCATATCGCCGCAGACCTCGACATTTAGCCCCATGAGCTTAATCGCAAACGCCGCCGCCTCACGCCCGATCACGTAGGCCTTCACAACCGTTGGCGCGGGCAGCAATGCGTCCAGCCCACCTTCTTTTTCCAAACCACCACAAATCCACCGCACCTTATTGAACGCCGCCAACGCCTTGGCCGCCGCATCCACATTTGTCGCCTTGCTATCGTTGACATACCGCACGCCACCCTTCTCGGCGATCAACTGACTGCGATGCGGTAAGCCCTTGAAACTAATCAACGCTGCCTCGATCACCCGCGGCCCGATGCCCAACGCCCGACACGCGGCGTAGGCCGCGCAGGCGTTCTGGTGATTGTGCACACCCGGCAATCCAGAAATCGCGCGCAGATCAATTGACCCGACCTGCCGCCCCTTACGATACTCACTCAAGAACCCTTTACGCGCGAAAACCGACCAGCCGATCCCATCAATTTTTTGTCCGGATGACACGCGGATCACGCGATCATCGCTTGCCCCTTCGGACAATTGATTGGCTATGTAATTGCCTTCCATTTCATCAACGCCAATCACTGCGCGGTCCGGCCCGCCTTCGGCGAACAGGCGGCGTTTGGCGGCGAAATAGCCGCCCAAACCTGCGTGGCGATCCAGATGATCGGGGCTTAGGTTGGTGAAAACCGCAACGTCCGGCGTCAGCGCGCGCGCGAGGTCAGTCTGATAACTACTTAATTCTAATACAATAACTTCGCCATCGTGGGCCTCGTCGAGGTCGAGAACGCCGCGCCCGATGTTGCCTGCCAACTGCGCGGGCCGCCCTGCGTGTTCCAAAATGTGGTGGATCAAGGCCGACGTGGTGGATTTGCCGTTGGAGCCTGTGACGGCGATGACTTTGGGGATGCTGTCAAATTCGTCCCATTCCGACGTCGCAAAGCTGCGGAAAAACAGGCCGATATCGTTGTCCACGGGGCAGCCTTCGGCCAGCGCGCGCGCGATCGCGGGGTGGGGTTCGGGATAGAGATGCGGAATACCGGGGGAGGTGATAAGGGAGGCTATATCTTTGAAAGCACCCTGTTTTGTGAGATTTCTGAGCGTCACACCTGCATCAGCCGCCTTGGTTTCCGCTTCCGGTGAATCGTCCCAAGCGACCACCTCTGCCCCGCCCGCCTGCAAGGCCGCAACGGCTGCCAGCCCAGATCGGCCAAGCCCCAAAACAGCGACAGTTTTGCCGGAAAAGCCCTGTACTGGAATCATGATTTTGCCCCTTTGTTGCACTGCGCACATTGGCGGTTTTGGCGGGGCTGGGCAAGGTGAGTTAACACGCGTTTCCGTGGGATACTGACCGTACACAGTCTGTACACAGTCTGTACACAACCTGTATGTACAGCAGCTGGTTTGCAGGGTGGTTAATTTTGTTCGGTGGGTGGTGGTGGGAGGCTGGCGATCTACATTCTGAACGGCGCGATATCGGGGTGATAGGCGCGGAGAAGCGATTGCCATATGGACAGCACCTGTTGGTAAAGCGGGCGGGACTCTTCAAACCGCCCCTGCGCCCGCACCGCCCCCGCGAGGTTATTGGCCCTTTCAACTGATTTGCTGCATCCAGTTACGAAGCTGCATATATTGCGCCTACCTAATTCATGGGTCGAGGGCGATCTTTTTCATGTGAACAGCATCGGCTTCGCCACGATCAAAATAGGCTCGGTCAAGTCATTCGCTGCAGCGTGTACCGAGGCCTGCTTTGCGCACAAAGCTGCGAAGCAATTGCACCGTCCCGATTGACGTTCTTTGGCGTGTTAATCCAGCTGCAACATGCTCGAGGCCGATCTTGCACAGCTGCGTCTCAACTTGCACTGTGTAAATTCCCACAAGGGCTGTCGTTCGCCCTGCGTCGATGGCGCAAGCTTTTATTCAAGTGGATTCTATAATGCTTTCCATTCTCGCCGACCGCACGTATCGCCATCTATTTCTTGCACAGATCGTGGCCCTATTGGGCACGGGGCTTGCCACGATTGCCCTTGGGCTCTTGGCATATGATTTGTCTGGTGAACGCGCGGCACTGGTTTTGGGGACCGTCTTTACAATCAAAATGATCGCCTATGTCGGTGTCGCGCCCGTCGCTGGTGCTTTCGCAAATCGTTGGCCGCGACGGTCAATGCTGGTGAGCCTTGATCTCATCCGCGCGGCCGTGGCCATTTGCTTGCCGTTTGTGACCCAAATCTGGCAGGTCTACATTCTTATATTCGTGCTACAGTCAGCCTCGGCCGCATTTACGCCCACGTTTCAGGCGACCATCCCCGATATCCTGCCAGAAGAAGACCGCTACACCAAAGCCCTGTCACTGTCGCGACTGGCCTATGACTTGGAAAACCTTGTAAGCCCTGCATTGGCTGCTTTTTTCCTCATGTTTGTCAGCTATCAGGCGCTTTTTATCGGTACCGTATTCGGATTTTTTGGCTCGGCCCTTCTGGTCGTCTCTGTGATTTTGCCGAGCCCAAAACCATCGGCACCCCGTGGTGTTTATGATCGGACAACGCGAGGGCTGCGGATCTATCTCGCGACGCCTCGTCTGCGGGGGCTTTTATCCCTCAACCTTGCAGCGGCGGCGGCGGGGGCGATGGTGCTTGTAAATACAATTGTTTTGGTGCGGTCGGATATGGGCCTTGGCGAGCCTCAGGTGGCGATTGCCCTTGGTGCATTCGGTGGTGGATCGATGCTGGCTGCACTTATGTTGCCGCGACTTCTGTCCAACCGTCCAGACCGTTCGATAATGATCAGCGGCGCTGCTCTTCTCATCACGACCCTTTTGGGCCTATCCTTCATGTCCCTGATTTATGAAACACAATGGCTTCCGCTCTTGGTGGGCTGGTTCGTGATCGGGATCGGCTATTCGGTTGTCTTGACCCCATCTGGTCGGTTGCTCAGGCGGTCTGCACATACCGAAGACAGACCCGCTGTATACGCGGCACAATTTGCCCTTTCCCACGCTTGCTGGTTGGTGACTTACCCCTTTGCAGGCTGGCTAATGACCTTCGCAGGGTCGGTAACAACGTTCGGGGTTTTGGCTGTCGTCGCGGCGGCCGGCATGTTTGGCGGTGTTGTTCTTTGGCCGCGGGGTGGTGAAATTGAACTTGAACATACCCATGCAAACCTTCCAGTTGATCACCCACATATGCGCGACGGGCAGCCACATAGTCATGCCATTGTCATTGACGACTTTCACGAGCATTGGCCGCGCATTGATAAAGGGTAGTTGTCGCGATCCGCGCGCGTTTCGTTTCTCCACATAAGTTCCGACTATTCGGTAACATAAAATCTTTGCTGCTCGACTGATGTAGATCAAAGTCGCTTCTTCGGTTTGATGACATTTTCAAGAATGACGGCAGTTGAGGCCGCATTACAGGAGATGTCAGATGCTAATGAAAAATATTTTGTGGATCGTTGGATTTCTCGCACTGACGACCACATCAGCCGCAGCACAAGTTGTTGAAATTCCAGAACGTTACGGGTCAAACTACCATGGGCACGAAATGATGTGGGGAGACAGCCAATGGGGGGGCTTTAGTATGTTTCTTGGACCAATATTCATGATCTTGTTAGTTGTTGGGATTGTGGCGGCTATAATCTACGTCCTGCGCCTGTTTGGTGGTGGCATTGGCCCACACGCAAACGACCATGCCTTGACGATTTTGAAAGAGCGGTTTGCAAAGGGCGAGATCGATACGGAAGAATTCACTGCGCGCAAGAAAGCGCTGGCTGAATAGCCTTTAGGCAAGCACATAAACAATGAGAGGAACGCAGGGGCAAAAGCACAAAGTTTGAGGTCCAGCACCGCGTTGAAGGGCTCCCATGAAAAGACGGCAATTCCTGAGTTCTTCTGCAGCAGCCCTTGCAGCTACGGCAGCTTTATTGCACTGGCCTGCGCGTGCGTTTGCGCAAGCACAGACGCCCGAGGTGCGTCTTGCTATGCCGCCGCTTCTTGATACGCGCACGACGGGACGTCTGTCTTTGCAAGCGCAGTCAGGCAGTCGCAGTTTTCTTAGCGGGGCAGCCACGCCAACGGCTGGGTTCAATCAAGACTATCTGGGGCCGACAATCATTCTCAAGAATGGTGATCTTGCTGCAGAAGTGGCCAACGCGCTCAAAGTCCCCGTAAGCGCCCATTGGCACGGCCTTTTGGTGCCCGGAGAGCATGATGGCAGTCCGCACCTGCCAATCGCGCCGGGCGAAAGCTGGCAACCCGAGATGCATATCGCGCAAGATCCCGCGACCGTCTGGTATCATTCACATATCCATGAGCGCACGGCAGAGCAGGTGTATTTCGGTCTTGCCGGCGTGATCCACGTCACCGACGGAGACGACGACGCGCGCGGTTTTCCATCGGCGTATGGTGTCGATGATCTGACGCTTGTGCTGCAAGATCGCCGTTTCGATGACGCGGGGCGCATGGTTTATAACCCCTCAATGATGGATGTGATGCACGGGCTTGTAGGCAACCGCTTGCTGGTCAATGGTCAAGCTGGCGCTACAGCGGTCGTCCCACAAGGGATCGTCCGGCTCCGCATCCTCAACGGATCAAATGCGCGCGTCTACACGCTCTTTTTCGACGATACGCGGCCGATGCATTTGGTGGCGACGGATGGCGGGTACCTACAAGCGCCGATTGCTTTGGACACTCTAACCCTCGCGCCGGGTGAACGGGTCGAGTTGCTCGTGGATATGTCAGACGGCGGTGCACCTGTTCTGATGAGCGACCCAGACCAACCTTACGGCGTTCTGCCTTTTGCGGTCGACGCGTCGTTGCCTGCGCGCATAGCCCGCGTGCCAGAGCAACTTGACGGTGTATTGGGGGATCTTGCGGGATCTGAAGTGGAAACACGGGAAGTTTCGCTCGAAATGGGCATGGGCGGTATGATGATGGGCAGCAGGGGATTTGCTATCAACGGACGCCCCTATGATATGGCACGGATCGATTTCGCGGTCGCGCAAGGCACGGTCGAACGTTGGCATATCCGCAGCACGATGGTCGCCCATCCGTTCCACGTTCATGGTGTGCGGTTTCGTGTCTTGAGCGAGAATGGTGCACCGCCACGACCTGAGAACACCGGCTGGAAGGACACGTTTCTTGTGCCTGACGAAGCGGAGATCATTGCACGCTTTGACCAACCTGCGCGTCACGAAACGCCCTATATGTTCCACTGTCATGTCCTTGAGCATGAAGATGCAGGTATGATGGGGCAATTCACGGTCACTTAGAGCGTGCACCGAAAAGGTGCCGGTTCACACGAAGGAAGGCTCAACCATGCCAATAACAGAAACCATCTTTGCCGCCGAGCCGCAGTTGCGCCTTAGTGTGTTTCTTGGAGTTTTGGCAATCATGGCGCTGTGGGAATTGCTTGCCCCGCGCCGTCGGCGCGATATTCCACGGGTGATCCGATGGTCAAACAATCTGGCCTTGGTCGTTATAGATACGATCGTTTTGCGTCTGACCTTTCCAATCCTCGCGGTCGGCTTGGCTATCATGGCCCAAGAGCGCGGCTGGGGGCTGTTCAACATCGTTGAGGCGCCTGTTTGGTTTGCGGTCGTTGCAAGTGTCATCATCCTCGATTTGGTCATCTATTTACAGCATGTGATGTTTCATGCGGTTCCTGCCCTTTGGCGGTTGCACCGGATGCATCACACGGACCTCGACTTTGACGTCACCACTGGCTTGCGGTTTCATCCCATCGAGATTGTGCTGTCGATGGGGATCAAACTGGCAATGGTGCTGGTATTAGGCCCGCCTGCCGTCGCGGTATTAATATTCGAGGTTCTGCTGAATGCCACGGCGATGTTCAACCACTCGAACGTCCGGCTGCCTTTGGTGGTGGACAGGGTCCTGCGCTTGGTGATGGTGACCCCGGATATGCACCGTGTTCACCACTCAATCTTGCCAGAGGAAACCAACAGTAATTTTGGCTTTAATCTGCCATGGTGGGACAAGTTACTGGGCACCTATAAGGCGCAGCCAGCTGCAGGCCATGACGCTATGACAATCGGCATTGAGCAATTCAGAACGCCCCGAGATCAATGGCTGGACCGGATGTTGGTTCAACCTACCAAAGGGCCCGCGAGCGGTTATCCAATCAATAGAGAAGCAAATGATAAACGATAGGCAACAGTGCAAAATCGCCGGAATTTCAGGCGCCGCGAAACGGTTACTTACGAAGAGATTATAACAGAATTGAAAGTGATTGCTTCACTTATGGTGTGGAGCATTGAACAAAGTGAGCGAACTCAAGGAGTTAACTGCGCGATGAACGAAGATAAAATCAGCGGACTTGCCTACCATTCCGTCAGGCCTCGCCGTCTCGCGGAGCAACGCCCAAAGTTCACCGAGCTTCGAACAGTGTCTCTAAGATCGGGCAGTCTGGCACATCGCCTTGGCTGCACTCTGCCGCCATACCAACTAAAGCCTTCTCCAACTTCCGCAGCCCTTTGATCTTTTCTCGCACAGATTCCAAGTGCCCAATGGTCAATCCATGCACCTCGCCGCAGGTGAAATCTTGCCTGTCCACCATTTCCAGCAGTGCGCGGATTTCATCAATGCTGAACCCAAGTTCCCGCAATGTCTTGATGAATGACAGCCGTTTGAGCTGATCGTAGTTGTATTGGCGGTTGCCGCCTGCCGTGCGATCTGGCTGCGGCATGATTTTGATGCGCTCGTAGTAGCGGATCGTTTCAATATTCACGCCGGTGCGCTTGGACATTTCACCAATCGGATAGCCTTGCGCGTTTGTGAAGTTGGACATCGAAAAACCCTTGCTTCTGTAGTGGCTATAGATCACATCTTACACCCAGAAACCTGAATTGCGAGTGCCTGCATGACTTACACAATAGATGTTAACCTGAACTCGAGCGATCCTGACTGCCGCAAGGCGCGCATGATAGCAGCGGGTGGTATCCTTGGCGCTCTTGCCGCCTCAACGTGCTGCATTGTTCCGTTGATCCTGTTCAGTCTAGGTATATCTGGTGCATGGGTTGGCAATCTTACAGCCTTGGAACCCTACAAGCCGATCTTCATCGTCATAGCGCTGGGGTTTCTCGGCTACGGGTATTGGATGGTCTACCTCAAACCCAAGGCCTGCGCAGAGGGCGAAACCTGCGCGCGGCCACTTCCCAACCGATTGGTTAAAACCGCGCTTTGGACATCAACACTTCTTATCGTGATCGCGTTGTTCTGGAACTGGATCGCGCCGGTCGTCGCCCCAATTTTTCTTGGTCTGTGAAAGGACATACCATGAAACTCCACACTTCCGTTTTGGCCCTAATTGGTTTTATGGCTGCCGCCCCTGTCTTTGCGGCTGAGCAGACTTTGACGTTTTCTGTTCCCGGCATGACCTGTGCAAGCTGCCCCTTTATCGCTGAAGCTGCGATGGGCAGCGTCGACGGGGTCGTTACAGTGACCGCTGATGCCGAAACCCGAACGGCGCTGGTCGTTTTTGATGACGCCATTACGACGATTGACGCAATCAGCTTGGCCTCTGTTTCGGCTGGCTATGACGCGTCTACGGTTTCGGCGGAGCTGGGCAAGGCGGATTATAAGACGCGTTCCCGTGGGGCACAGCCGTACACAGCCCGTACACAGGCTGTAAACCCCCTGTATGTACAGCAGCTGGTTTACAGGGTGGTTAATTTTGTTCGGTGGGTCGAGATGGGAGGCTGGCAATGTTCTTTTTGAGCGTCGTGATGTTGGAGTGATAGGCGGGAAGCCTGGCTTGCAAAATGACGAGGGCTTGGCCGTAGAGCGGGCCGGCCTCTTCAAGTCGACCCTGCAAGGTTGTTAACCCTTTCAACTGATTTGCTGCATCCAGCACAAAGGTGCATATATTGCGCCGATCAAAGTCATGGGTCATGGGCGATTTTTTGCATGTGAACAGCGTCGGCCTCGCCACGATCAAAATGGGCTCGTTCCAGTTATTCGCTGCAGTGTGTCTCGAAGTCTGCTGTGCTGGACAAATCGATCATTGGCGATTGAACGCGACGTTCAGGCCAAGTGCTAGCAAAACGCTACCGCAAAACTGTTGCGCAATGCGGGTGGCTGAGCCTGACCCCTTGAAGTACGCGGTCACCTTGTGGGCCAAGACAACACACAGGACGTCGGCGCTGGAAAACATCACATTCACAATTGTGCCAATAATAAGAAGCTGCATCCAGATAGCCAAAACCGCATTTGGATCGGTGAACTGAGGCAAGAATGCGAGATAAAAAATAGCCGTCTTAGGGTGCAAAACCTCAACGGTGACACTTTCCCAGAAGGCCTTGCGTGGGCTTTTTAGGTCCACATTTAGGTCGGCGCTGCCCAATGATATTTTAACGTAAACATCTTATAGCCAAGTCAAATCAGGTATGCAGCACCGCCAAACTTCAATCCCACATAAAGTACTGGAACGGCCTTAAACAAGATTGCTAGGCCGAGAGTCACTGCAAAGACGTGGACGTATCCGCCAATGTGAATTCCTAGTGCCGCGAACCACCCAGCCCGCTGCCCTCGTGCAATTGTTTGCGCCACAGCATAGAGCTGTTGACGGTCCTGGCATGTAAGCGAAGACGCTCGTTGCCAAAATAAAAGCGAATAATAGTTCGGTTGATGGCATGGAAGGACTTGTTCAATGGTTGCATCATGCCATGCTGAATTGCAACTTTGGGCTGCGATCTCAACCGGTTGACGCAACACACTCAGCGAACGTCCACTTCTCTTTGTTAGCTTAGACACTCTGCTCAATTCGGAAACCCCGTCAGGCTTTGCCGGACAGCGCCTAGCCCTCCCCCATGGGGAGGGCGCTTCGCCACTCCGCGAGGTCCGAGCGCTGTGTGGGCGGGCAATTGGGAAGGTCGCCCTTAAGAGCCACGGGCGGGTTACAAGTTAAGTCGCGTCTTTAGGGCTGATCGCCGTGTTTGAAGATAGATATGGGCGCGGCGCTTTGAGCCAAGGCGGCGTGTGGTTTCGTCGTCGTTTGAGCAAGATCAAGGAAGGGGCGCACGGGGGCGTTAAAGTTGCCTTGAACCCAATCGGAGGACCCCAGATGTTGATCGTAACCAAACCCAAACCAAACCGTGTTGATGTCGAACTGAGCGCGATTCTGGACAGCGATATGATGGCCGCAGGGCTTGATGATCTGTTTGAGAAATCAAAGGACATCACCAACGGCGTTATGGTGTACAAAATACCGTCGTTTTCGATGCCGACGGGCGGCGCATTGATGACGGAAATGATGCGCCTGCCGCAGATGTTTTCCATGATCGGTCACTTCAACCGCTGCGCTGTCTTGACGGACATCGGGTGGCTGC
>Ga0307488_10000387_pt1 | contig 35679 bp, 35 predicted proteins | sample SB02metaG_FD_202248 | JGI IMG/M metagenome (GOLD analysis project Ga0307488, IMG submission 202248) | Sea-ice brine microbial communities from Beaufort Sea near Barrow, Alaska, United States - SB 0.2 | ecosystem: Environmental > Aquatic > Marine > Coastal | place: USA: Alaska | collected...
ATCAGGGCCCATTTCCTGAGATTGGTCCAGCCTTTGAGGGGTTCGCCCTAAATCGTTGGGGCTGGAAGATAGAGCCAGGCGGCATAAAACTGGCCAGTGATGTTGCCGCCGCTGCGGTTGAGATCCTTAAGGTTGTCACCACCCCGGGCGAAAAAGTTCTTATAAATTCTCCCGTGTATGCGGCATTCTTCGGGTGGCTCAAGGAAGCGCAGTGTGAACCGGTAGATGCGCCTCTGCAGCTAGACGGCGACACTTGGAAATTGGACTTAGCCGCTATTCGAGAGCAGTTTGAAAACGGTGTGAAGGTTTACCTACTCTGCTCACCGCAAAACCCCGTGGGCCGCATTCATTCGGCCCAGGAGTTGAACGAGATTGCCCTGATGGCTCAGGAGTTTGACGTGCTGGTGATTTCTGATGAAATTCACGCCCCGCTTAGCTGGGGCCCATTCACTCCCTATTTGTCTCTTGGCCAGCACGCTATAGAAACTGGTGTGACCATCACTTCTAGTTCGAAGGCTTGGAACACTGCGGGACTAAAGGCGGGCTTTTTAATAACCCAGTCCGATCAGGTAAGGAAGAAACTTTCCAGGCTGCCCGATGCCATGCAGTGGCGATCTTCGATTCTCGGTGCTAACGCGATGGTTGCCGCCTACGAATCTGGGACCCCCTGGCTCGATGAAACAGTAAACACTCTGCAGGAGAACCTCGAGCACTTGCGCCACGAGGTTGCCACGAGGTTGCCAAAGGCAAAGATGTTCCAGATGGAAGCTACATATTTGGCGTGGATTGACCTTGAGGCCTATCGAATTCCTGACTTGGCAAAAACTATTTTGAGCGAGGCGAAGGTGTCCGTGAATGCAGGTCCCGATCACAGCCCCCAAGATGACTTTGAGGGCTTTATCCGGTTCAATTTTGCAAGCTCCAAACCAAGAATTACCGAGGCTGTCAGGCGCATCAGCGAACTGTGTGAGGGCTAACCCTTAAAGCATGACCTCTCTCGAAAAAAGCGATTCCTCAGTAACTAATGCCCAGATTGAACAAATGGCATTTGAGCTATTCCAAGCTCACGGGGTAATCAACTACTCTTTCGGTTTCGATCGAGCGATCAGAAGAGCCGGTCAGTGTGACTACTCCAAGAAGCGAATCACTTTGAGCAAGCACTTTATTGCGACTGCAGATCTAGATCAAATTCATCAGGTGCTGCTTCACGAGGTTGCTCACGCCCTGGTTGGAAGATCTGTTGGCCACGGAAAGCTTTGGAAACAGCAAGCATCTTTACTTGGCTATCGTCACGAAAAACTCGATGGTGGGGTGATCGCCGAATCCAGTGCAAAGTATTTGGGGGAGTGTGCTGCGGGCCACAAGCACTACCGAATGCGCAGGCCTAGTTCCGTTCTCAGCTGCAAGTTATGTGCGCCGAGTTTCTCAAGATCACATCTAATCAGCTGGAGGGCTAATTAGCTGGGGCCAATCAAGAGTGACGAGATAATCGCGCCCGCGAAAAAGTTCAGCCATATAAATCTCTTCCAGCCCCTGTTGGCAGTTTCACAGGTCTCATCAGTGATTCCGAACTCTCTTGCAGTGACAAACAAGTAAGGGAGTGCGGCTATGGCCGCAAACTGAAATCTACCCGGAAGCCCCAGCAGCATTAGAGCTGCAAGTAAATACGAGCCAAAAGCCAGCTTCACAGTCAAGCCGGCTCCAAAAAAAGTGGCGATTGATGCAATGTTCGCGTCCTTATCGGCCCTTATGTCTTGAACTGCGCCAAAAGCATGAGAGGCCATGCCCCAAAGGAAGAATGCAATTGTTGCCATAATCACAACTTCGCCTCTGAGGCTTATCCCGGCAAGCGCAAGCCCAAAGAGCATTGGACCGATAAAGTGCAGGGCGGACGTGAAGGAGTCCAGAACCGGAATCTCTTTGAATCGTAAGTATTTGGCCGAATAGGCAATTACTGAGAAGATAACCAAAAGCAAGAGCGCCCCGGAAAAAACGCTGCCGACTGCGAGAAGATAAATTACAAACGGTGCCGCAAGGCTGGTTGAGATCCAGAGTGTAGCTGCGTGATATTTAGGCTCCAGAAGAGCGCCTTCTAGCCCACCCTTTCTAGGGTTCGTGAGATCAGACTCGTAGTCGAAAACATCGTTCACCCCATACATCAGCAAGTTATAGGGGATTAAAAAGAAAAAAGCGCCAACAATCAGGGTGACATCGATGTTTCCGGTCCCCAGATAATAGGCAACTGCGAACGGGAAGGCGGTATTTACCCAGGAAATTGGCCTTGAAGAAATCACCAGCCTGGAAACTAGTTTCACAATTTAGTCCTGAAAAAATTGAACAGCGATGGCACCAGAACGATCGCAAGCACCGTATAGGCAAAGTCTTCGATGGGAGCCACGCCTACCATAATGCCGGAAATTTTCTCCTGGTCGTATGCGACGATGCCCGTTGCGATTATCACGTTGTCAAAAATAGCAGTGAGTATCAGCATTACGGCAGCAGTTCCCACCAGAGGCTTTGCAACCATCCAGTGGCGCATCAAGAATGCGTAGATCGCCACAAGGGCCATCACCGTTACAGTCAGCAAAAGGTAGGTCATTTTTTCAACCACCTTGAAAAACCTAAGTAGACAAGCAGTGCGTTATAGCTCAACAAAATGAGGAAAAACAACTCCTCGAGCGGCAATTCTGGTGCAAGTAGTAACCCAGAAAGGTGAGGGGCGTCACCGCGAAAAAATATTCCAAGGGCTATTCCAACTAGGTCCCAAACCAAGAACAGAGCAACTGTAATTCCAATTGAGAGTGCTGCAGCCCTAGGGGATGAAGCGAAAGCTAACTTGTGACGTCGGTCAAGAAGGTAAAGCCCGGTTATCGATAAAACAAGTGCTGCCAGGTAAGCAAAAGGGGTTAGCGCATCAATCAACTAATGCCTTTCCACCTTTGAACCTCGGTTAGCTCTTTTTGAATTGGCCCAGAGCTGCGGTCGTTCGTGAGGTGCTTATAAACCAACTCAGCACCAATCAGGCACATCGGCAGGCCGATGCCTGGAATGGTGTTGTGGCCGGTGTAGAAAAGGTTCTTCAGTTTCTTGGAGTAGTTCTTCGGCCTAAAAAATGCGCTCTGGGTCAAAGTGTGGGCCATGCCAAGTGCGGTCCCGCTCCAGGCATTTAGTTCCGACTCGAAGTTACCTGGCCCCATGGTGCGCCTAACCACGATGCGCTCGTGAAGGTCTGGAATGTCGCACCACTGAGCAATCTGATCAATTATCTTGTCGGCGGCGGCCTCAAAGTCCTCATCACCACTTCGCTCAATGCCACCTCGGCCAATAACCGGGTCTGGGGCAATCGGTACTAGTACGAAAAGGTTCTCGTGCCCATCTGGGGCAACTGATGCATCTGACTTAGAAGGGTTACAGATGTATAGAGAGGCCGGTGACGGTACTTGACTCTTTCCATCAGCTTTTCTAAACACCTCGGAGAAATTAGTGCTCCAGTCCTTGGTGTACAAAAGCGTGTGGTGATCAAGCTGGTCTATCTTGCCTTTGACCCCTAAGTAGATGAGCATCGCCGAAGGTCCTGGGGTTTTCTTGTCCCAGAACTTTTGCGGGTAAGTCTGGTGCTTTTTGTCAAGCAATTTAGTCTCGACGTGATGCAGGTCGGCGCTCGCGACAACGACATCGGCTAAATACTCAGAAGAACCGACTTGAAGGCCAACGGCCTTATTGCCGTCGGTCAGAATCTTTGTGACCGGCGAACTGGTGTGAATCTCGACGCCGTATTGCCTTGCAAGCCTGGCGATCGCCTCAATGACGCTGTGGAGGCCACCCTGCGGGTAGAACACCCCCTGGTTCATGTCGACGTGGGTCATCAGGTGATACATGCTTGGGGTGTCGTAGGGGGAAGCGCCCAAAAAGACGGCTGGAAAGTTCAGCATTTTTTTCAGCCGGTCGTCTTTTACATATTCCCCGGAAAATGAATAGAGCGGCTTTAGCAGTAGCTTCATGAATCGGCCAAGTTTCGCAATTACTTCCGGCTGCACGAAGCTTCTGGCATCTTGGAAGTTTGTATACAAAAAGTGCTTGATCGAAAGGTCGTAGGCATCCTCTGCACTGTCTAGATATTTCTGAAGACCTTCGCCTGCCCCAGCTTCAATTGATTCAAACAGCTCCTTTATGCCCTCGACGTTATCCGGCATTAAAAGTGCATCACCCAGGCCCTCGTTGCGGGTCTGGTAAGCCGGGTTTAGCCTCACTAGGTCTAGCTGCTCCTTTGCCGAGGTGCCCATGAGCTTGAAGAACTGCTCAAAGGCGTCCGGCATCAGGTACCAGCTAGGACCCATGTCAAAGCGGAAGCCGTCCTTCTCCCATACGTCGGCTCGACCGCCAAGGGTCGCGTTTGCCTCGAAAAGCTGAACTTTCATTCCTGCCTTGGCTAGAAGTGCTGCGCTTGCAAGACCGGCGATTCCTCCACCAACGACAACGGCAGTTTTATTACTCAAGGCTTTACTCCTAATAGGGCTTTGGCAAGCACGAATAGCTTCCGTAAGTTGTTAACAGAGATACGGGTCCGAATTAGTTCCTCGGCGGGGGTTTTAGATATTTTGTCGTTGAGTTCCTGAAACAAGAATTGAGCTGCCGTGACTGCTTTTCTTGCGGATGACTCCAATAGCGGCAGCGACAGGGCTGAAATTTGCAAGTCATTTTCGATATCTCGGACCAGCCTGTTTTTGGTCTCCTCGTCGAAGGTCTCTATGGCGACATCCGGAAAATAGCTGCGCCCAAGCTTGTCAAAGTCGGCAGCCAGATCTCTTAGGAAGTTCACCTTTTGAAAGGCCGCTCCAAGAGCACGAGCGCCTTTGACCAAGAGAAGTTTTTGCTCTTCGGTGTAATCCCTGCCATGGACAAATGCCGCGAGACACATCAGGCCGACAACCTCGGCGCTGCCATAAACATAAACCTGGAAGGACTTTTGATCGTGAATCGTTTCGGTCAAATCTTGCCTCATCGAGAAAAAGAAAGGCTCAATGATGTCTTTTTTGATTCCAACTTCTCTGGCGGTGAGAGCAAACGCATGAATGACTAGGTTTGTGCTGAAACCTCGTACCAGTGCCAAGTAAGTTTCGTTTTCAAATTCAGTTAGCAGCACTCCCGGGTCAAAACCATCTGATTCCGCGGAAGCCTGAGCAGCGCAGCCATCAACAATTTCATCGGCTACCCGAACCAGCGCGTAGATGTTCTCGACGTGGTGACGTAAGCCTTTGTTTAGGACCCTAGTTGCCATGCCAAACGAGGTCGAATAGGAGTAGATAACTTCTTTGCTGGCGCGGTGGGCGGCTCGGTTATAGAGCGCCAGACCTGTCGGGACCTTTGTTGTGTCTTGATTTTCCACACGACCAGAGTATCGCGATATAAATCGTAAGATTAACCCATGACCAATCACATGAAGCCAAGAAGCCATGATGTAACCGATGGAATTGAGCGCGCACCAGCCCGCGGAATGCTCCGAGCCGTGGGTATGGGTGACGACGACTGGGTAAAGCCACAAATTGGCGTTGCCTCTTCTTGGAACGAAGTGACTCCCTGCAACTTGTCACTAGATCGTCTTGCAGATGCCGTAAAAGTTGGCGTCCGCCAGGCAAACGGCTGGCCAATGGAGTTTGGAACGATTTCAGTCTCGGACGGAATCTCAATGGGACACGAGGGCATGCACTTTTCGCTCGTGTCTCGAGAAGTAATTGCGGACTCTGTCGAGACCGTGATGCAGGCTGAACGAATGGACGGCTCAGTCTTGCTTGCAGGCTGCGATAAGTCACTTCCGGGAATGCTAATGGCGGCCGCAAGACTGGATCTCGCATCGGTGTTTTTGTACGCCGGCACGATCGCTCCGGGTTGGGTAAAGCTAACTGATGGCACCGAGAAGCAGGTGACAATCATCGATGCTTTCGAGGCCGTTGGTGCCTGCAAGGCCGGGAAAATGAGCGAAGAGGACCTCGGTCGAATTGAACGCGCAATATGCCCGGGAGAGGGTGCTTGTGGCGGCATGTATACCGCCAACACCATGGCTTCCATCGGTGAGGCACTCGGCATGAGCCTTCCTGGATCGGCTGCACCGCCATCGGCTGACCGCAGACGAGACATTTGGGCTCACCGTTCCGGCGAGGCTGTAGTGAACTTGATAGACAAGGGCATAACTGCTCGTCAGATCATGACCAAGCCAGCTTTTGAAAATGCGATTGCGGTTTTGATGGCCTTTGGTGGCTCGACAAATGCCGTTCTCCACCTGCTGGCGATTGCCCGCGAGGCCGAAGTCGATCTTCAGCTTGCGGACTTTAACCGCATTGCTGACAAGGTTCCCCACTTGGGCGACCTGAAGCCTTTTGGACAATATGTTATGAACGATGTTGATCGTGTCGGCGGCGTTCCAGTTCTTATGAAGGCACTTCTAGATGCTGGGCTAATGCACGGTGATGTCATGACCGTGACCGGCAAGACAATGGCCGAAAACCTGGCGGATATTTCACCACCGGACCCAGATGGAAAAATCATTCGGGCTATGAATAACCCGATGAGCAAGCGCGGCGGGATCAATGTGCTGCACGGTTCGATGGCGCCAGAAGGTGCTGTCGTAAAGACCGCAGGCTTTGAGCTGGCTACTTTTGAGGGGCCGGCACGCGTCTTTGATCGCGAAGGAGCGGCTATAGATGCTCTAAATAATGGCGAGATCAAGTCTGGCGATGCAGTGGTGATTCGCTACGAAGGACCCAAGGGTGGACCAGGTATGCGTGAGATGCTTGCCTTCACTGCAGCTATCAAGGGTGCGGGATTGGGTAAAGATGTCCTACTATTGACGGACGGCAGATTCTCAGGCGGCACAACCGGACTGTGTATCGGCCACGTATCGCCAGAGACCACCGACGGTGGGCCAATTTCTCTGGTTCGCGATGGAGACTTGATTCGAGTCGACATCGCAGCTCGCTCGCTTGATTTACTCGTCAGCGAAGAGGAGCTGGCTGATCGTCGTAAGGACTGGCAGCCATTGCCACCGCGATACAACCGCGGTGTGTTAGCGAAATATTCTAAGCTTGTGCACTCGGCTTCCGAGGGCGCGTACTGCGGCTAATTAGTGAGTTGAAAAGGACATCATGGCAACCGAGACCCTAACCGGGGCGCAAGCACTAATCCGTTCGCTCGAGCTGCTCGGCGTCGACACGGTCTTTGGCTTGCCCGGTGGAGCAATTTTGCCCACTTATGACCCGCTAATGGACTCAAAAAAGCTTCGCCACATCCTGGTTAGGCATGAGCAGGGTGCCGGTCACGCTGCTGAGGGCTATGCCGCGGCAAGTGGAAGAGTTGGAGTTTGCATCGCGACAAGCGGTCCGGGTGCTACAAACCTGGTAACCGCAATCGCGGATGCTCACATGGACTCAGTTCCAATGCTCGCAATCACCGGTCAGGTGAACTCATTTGCAATTGGAACCGATGCATTTCAAGAGGCGGACATTGTTGGAATAACAATGCCGATTACGAAGCACAGTTTCTTGGTTACTCGCGCCGAGGACATACCCGGCGTCGTTGCGGCCGCATATGAAATAGCTACTACCGGACGACCAGGCCCTGTTTTGATTGACTTTGCTAAGGACGCCCAGAACGGAAAGTTCGAGTTCTCTTGGCCGCCGAAGATTGATCTTCCTGGTTTTAAGCCCATAACTGATCCTCACGGCAAGCAAGTGCAGGCAGCGGCTGAACTAATTCTTAAGTCCCACAAGCCAATTCTTTATGTTGGTGGCGGGGTTATTCGGGCAGAAGCAAGCAATGAACTTCTTGCTTTGGCTGAATTACTTCACGCTCCGGTCACCACGACTTTGATGGCCAGAGGTGCTTTCCCAGACTCGCACCCTCAGCATTTGGGTATGCCGGGAATGCACGGAACGGTTCCAGCTGTAACTGCTTTGCAAAAATCCGACCTCTTGATAACCCTCGGTGCCCGTTTTGATGATCGGGTAACCGGTGACATTAAGAGTTTCGCTAAGGGTGCAAAAGTAATCCACGTCGACGTTGATCCAGCTGAAATCGGAAAGATTCGTCACGCGGATGTGCCGATAGTTGGAGATGCCAAGGTTGTGATCTTGATGTTGATTGCCGAGCTGAAGGCGCAGATGAAGAGCGCAAAGCCGGATTACGAAGACTGGTGGGTCTTTCTAAACGGCCTAAAGGAGCGCTACCCCCTTGGCTACAGCGAGACCGAGGACGGAAAGCTTTCGCCTCAGTACGTTATTCAGCGCATTGGTGAGCTATCCGGCCCAGAGGCAATATTCGCTGCGGGAGTCGGACAACACCAGATGTGGTCAGCACAGTTCATTAAGTATGAGCGACCTAATTCATGGCTTAATTCCGGCGGACTGGGAACCATGGGCTACGCGGTTCCAGCTGCTATGGGCGCCAAAGTCGCTCAGCCGGACCGTTTAGTGTGGGCGATCGATGGTGATGGCTGCTTCCAGATGACAAATCAGGAGCTCGCGACCTGCACCATCAACAACATTCCAATCAAGGTCGCCATCATCAACAACTCTTCGCTTGGAATGGTTAGGCAGTGGCAGACATTGTTCTATAACTCTCGCTACTCCAACACGGACTTGAATACAGGAACCGACACAATCATGGTTCCGGACTTCGTGAAGCTTGGGGAAGCCTATGGATGCCTAGCAATCAGGGTCGAGAAGATCGAAGATGTGGATGCGGCTATAAAGCTGGCGATGGAAACTAACGATCGACCCGTAGTGATTGACTTCATAGTCGGCCGAGACGCTATGGTTTGGCCAATGGTGCCATCAGGAATCTCGAACGACGCGGTTCAATATGCACGAGATGCAGCACCGATTTGGGATGGTGATGAGTAATGACGACTCAGCATGTGCTTTCGCTGCTGGTTGAAAACAAGCCAGGAATTCTTACCCGAGTCGCTGCTCTGTTTGCTAGGCGCGGCTACAACATCGAGTCACTCGCCGTTGGAACAACTGAAATCGACGGTGTCTCGAGAATAACCGTTGTTGTCAGCCTGGATGGCCTGCCACTCGAGCAGGTAACAAAGCAGCTCAACAAGCTAATCAACGTTCTAAAAATTGTAGAACTGGAAGAAGAAACATCGGTTGCCAGAGACCACATGCTGGTAAAGGTTCGCACCGACTCGTCAACCAGGTCACAGGTGTTAGAGGCCGTCACTTTGTTTAGGGCTCGAGTTATTGACGTTGTGAGTGATGCGGTAGTAATAGAGGTCACCGGAGATACTGCTAAGTGCCAGGCTTTCCTGAAGGTCTTGGAGCCATTTGGCATAAAAGAATTGGTTCAGTCAGGCGCGATTGCTATTTCGCGAGGATCTAAGTCAATGAGCGAAAAAGTCCTTCGCTAGGGTTTACTAAATAACAATCAAGGAGAGCAAATAAATTGGCAGAGATTTTCTACGACAAAGACGCAGACATCAGCATCATTCAGGGTCGCAAGGTAGCTGTTCTGGGCTTCGGCTCACAGGGGCACGCACACGCGCTGAACCTGAAGGACTCCGGCGTTGACGTCGTAGTTGGACTTTTGGAGGGCTCCAAGTCAATCTCCAAGGCTACCGACCAGGGTCTAACGGTTCTTACTCCAGGTGAAGCGGTGAAGTGGGCAAACGTTATCGTTGTGCTTGCTCCGGACCCAAAGCAGCGCGATCTATTCAAGACTGACATTGAGCCGAACCTAGAAGCAGGAGATGCTTTGGTGTTTGGCCACGGCTTCGCAATTCGCTACGGTCAGATCCAGCCGCCAGCAGACATCGACGTGTTCCTTGTCGCACCTAAGGGCCCAGGCCACTTGGTGCGTCGCGAGTACGTCGCCGGAAAGGGTGTTCCTAACCTGATTGCGGTTGAGCAGGATGCAACTGGAAACGCAATGGCACTGGGTCTTTCTTACTCTTCTGCAATCGGCGGCACTCGCGCCGGAACCATCAAGACGACCTTCACCGAAGAGACCGAAACCGATCTATTCGGCGAGCAGGCAGTTCTTTGTGGTGGCGCATCGCAGCTTGTGATGTATGGCTTTGAGACTTTGGTTGAGGCCGGCTACCAGCCTGAGATTGCTTACTTCGAAGTTCTTCACGAGCTGAAGCTAATTGTTGACCTGATGTATGAAGGTGGCATTGCCAAGCAGCGCTGGAGCGTTTCTGACACCGCCGAATACGGCGACTACGTTTCTGGCCCAAGGGTTATCGACCCATCGGTCAAGGACAACATGAAGGCAGTTCTAACCGATATTCAAAACGGAGCCTTTGCCAAGCGCTACATTGACGACCAAGATGCTGGTGGACCAGAGTTCAAGGCACTTCGTGCCAAGGGCGAAGCTCACCCGATTGAGGCAACCGGTCGCGAACTGCGCAAGCTATTTAGCTGGATCAAGAACGATGACGACTACCAGGACGGTAACGTCGCACGATAGTTCTATTGCAAAACCCCCTCTGAGTAATTAGAGGGGGTTTTCGCTTTTTATCGCGGCGCTGATTCGATCGAAAACAGTGAGCTGTAGACTTTTTTCTCAAGGGAATCGAAGGATAAAAAATGTGCTCAAAAGTCACTTGTAGTTCATGCTCAAAGCCAACCTGGGAAGGTTGCGGTGAGCACGTCGAGGAAGCTCTAGCTAATGTTGCCGAGGCAGACCGCTGCCAGTGTGCACGATAGATCCAGCTATTTTCAAGGCTACAATGGGGCTATCCCATCGCTGTCGATTTTTCGTTAGGTTAGCCATTGTCTAAGCCAATAGTTCTAATTGCTGAAGAGCTCTCACCTGCCACAGTTGAGGCCCTTGGCCCAGATTTTGAGATTCGCCACGTCGATGGTGCAGATCGACAGGCTTTGTTGCCTGCGCTGAAAGACGCAAACGCAGTTTTGATTCGCTCCGCCACCAAAATGGATGAGGAAGCGCTGAAGGCTGCGCCGGCTTTGAAGGTAATCGCCAGAGCTGGTGTCGGACTTGACAATGTGGACATAAAAGCGGCCACGAACCAGGGCGTCATGGTTGTCAACGCCCCAACCTCCAATGTTATTTCTGCTGCTGAATTGGCCATCGGTCACATCATGTCTCTTGCCAGAAACATTCCTGCTGCCAACTCTTCGATGCAGGCAGGCAAATGGCAACGAAGCGCTTTTTCAGGCGTTGAACTTTATGAAAAGACGATTGGAATCATTGGTCTTGGCCGTATTGGAACTCTTGTTGCACAGCGTCTTGCAGGCTTTGGTTCAACTTTGATTGGCTATGACCCGTATGTCACTCAAGCTAGAGCAGAGCAGCTGAGTGTCGAATTGGTCGACATGGATGATCTGATGAAGCGAAGTGATTTCATCACAATTCACATCCCAAAGCTTCCTGAAACCACTGGAATGATCTCCACCGAACAGTTTGCAATCGCCAAACCTAACCTACGCATTGTGAACTGCTCGCGCGGCGGCATTATCGATGAGGAAGCCCTGTACGAGGCTCTAGTGTCAGGCAAGATTGCTGGCGCGGGGCTCGATGTGTATGTGTCTGAGCCTCCGATTGGCTCTGCACTAATTGGTCTAGAAAACATTCAACTAACCCCGCACCTTGGCGCCTCTACAGAGGAGGCTCAGGAGAAGGCCGGCATTTCGGTCGCTAGGTCCGTTCGCCTAGCTCTGGCAGGCGACCTGGTTCCAGATGCTGTAAACGTGGCGGGCGGTGTGATTGATGAATCCGTCAGGCCAGGTATCGCGCTTGCTGAGAAGCTGGGTCAGATTGTTGCGGGTCTTGCGCAGAGTTCAATAGTTTCGGTGGAGTTTGAAGCTAGGGGAGAGATTGCAGCACACGACGTAACTGTCTTGAAGCTTGCCGCTCTGAAGGGCATCTTCCAGACCATGGTCACTGAGCAGGTTTCCTATGTTAATGCCCCGCTCATGGCCGAGTCTCGAGGTATTGAGGTTCGTTTGGTTCAGGACACCGTTAGCGACGAGTATCGCAACGTAACAACCGTTAAGGCAGTTTTGTCCGACGGAAGTGTCGTCTCGGTTGGCGGAACCGTGATTGGTCCGAAGCACCATCAAAAAGTTGTTTCCATAAATGGCTACGACGTCGAGCTCTCAATGGCCGAAAACTTAGTTGTCATGGTCTACCAGGACCGCCCGGGAATCGTAGCAATCTACGGCAAGGCTTTTGCAGAGGCCAGCATAAACATCGCTGCAATGACCATTGCTAGGCAGCAAAAGGGCGGAAAGGCCCTGGCTGTCATTACCGTGGACTCACCCGTAGATGCGGCCGTTCTTGAAAGTGTCAAAATAGAAATAGATGCTGATCTTATGCGCCCAATTTCAATTTCTGAGCAGTACTAGCTGTTAGCGGCTCTATCTCTAGCGTCCATGCCTTGCTTCCAGGTCGTGTAACCACCGTCTAGATTTTTGGCGTTTATGCCGTGTCCTTTTAAGAGCTGGACGGCCGTGTGGCCCCGCTGACCAACGCCGCAGTGAACAATTATTTCTTTGCCGGCAAGCTGATCGAGGTTTTCTCGCAGAGTGTCGATCGGGATTAGCACCGAGCCCGGGATACTTCCGCCAACATGCTCAGATTCTGACCTGACATCTACCAGCAAAGCGCCCTCGGACATCTTCTCAGCAAGATCCCCAAACTGAACGCTTTCAGTCTTGCCGGTGAAGATGTTATTGCCAACATAACCGGCCTGGTTCACGGCGTCTTTGGCGGAACCAAAGGCAGGTGCGTAGCTGAGCTCTAAGTTCATTAGGTCATCAATTTTTAGGCCCGCATAAATAGCAGTGGCAATAACGTCAATTCGCTTGTCAATTCCATCGCGACCAATTCCCTGGGCACCCAAGAGTTTGCCACTCTCGGGGTCAAATAAAATTTTCAGGCTGACAGACTCGGCACCGGGGTAATAGCCAGCGTGGCTACTTGGGTGAAGGTGGATGACTTTGTGCGCAATGTTCATGCGCTGTGCCAGTGACTCGGTGAGGCCGGTAAGAGCCGCTGCTATTCCAAAGGCGCCAATTATTCCTGTGCCAATTGATGGCCTAGCAGCTACCGTCTCTCCAGCAATCACGTCGGCCACTAGCCTGCCGTGTCGGTTAGCTAGGTTGGCAAGCCAGATCATTTGCTCCTGACCGGTGAGTGCACTTAGTTTTTGGGCAGCGTCTCCGACGGCAAAAATGTTCTCATCGCTGGTTCGCATCTGGTCATCAACGACGATGCCACCGGCTGAACCGATTTCGAGCCCAGCATCAACTGCGAGCTTATGGTCTGCCACAACACCAATTGCAGCGACCACCAAGTCGGCATTGATAACCCGTCCGTCCTTCAAGGTCAGAGTGGATTCGTTTACCGCTTCAGTCTCCGCAGAAAGAGCGAGCTCAATGCCATTTTCGGTCAGAACCTTTTGCATCGGTTCGATCATCTCTGGGTCGAACTGCGGCAGGATGTGGTCCCGGAATTCCACGATTGTGGTCTTGATCCCGCGGTGTCGAAGGTTCTCCGCTAGCTCAACTCCGATGAAACCGGCTCCAATAATGGCTGCCGATTTGATCTGCTTGGTATCAACCATGGCCTTGATCTTGACTGCGTCTTGAACATCTCTAAGGACCAATGCTCTTTCCAGTCCCGGAATCGGAACAATTCGTGGTTTTGCTCCGGTTGAAAGAACTAGCTGATCGTAACTTTCTTGGTATTCGGTGTTGTCTTTCAGGTTGGCAACGGTGACCTGTTTATTTTCACGGTCAATCTTTGTGACTCTGTTGTTGACTCGGACATCGAGGTTGAATCTTGCGTGGAGTGATTCTGGGGTTTGAAGGAGCAAGTTTTCCTCTGCTTCAATCACCTCACCGATGTGATACGGAAGACCGCAGTTGGCATATGAAACATGAGGGCCCTGTTCAAAAACGATGATTTCAGCATCTTCTTTTAGCCGACGTAATCTAGTTGCTGCTGACATTCCGCCGGCAACCCCGCCAACAATTAATACCTTCATTAGCGAACAACCTTTAGGCCAGCTCGTTGCCAGGCAGCCATGCCGCCAGAGACGTTCTTGACTTGGTAGCCATTCTTACTAAGGATTCCCGCAGCTTGAGAACTGCGCATGCCGGACTGGCAGACAACTAGTATTTCCTGTTCTATCGGGATTTCTTTGAGTCTTCGCTCTAGTGCACCAAGCGAAATTAGCTTTGCTCCGGGAGCATGAGCGTTCTTATATTCTTGGCTCTCGCGAACATCAATTAGGACCGCCCCGTTTTCCTGCAGCAACTTGGCAGCAGCCGGGGAGATGGATTCAAACTTCTTTTTGAAAATGTCAAACAGGCCCATTAGCTGGATGCCTCCATGGAAACATCCTTGCCGGCTTGGATCCAGGCTCCGGTTCCACCTGCAACAGAAACGACGTTATAGCCCTGTGCTTCCAGCAAGTTCGCAGCTGTCATAGAGCGGCCGCCAGACTGGCAGATGATCCAGGTCTTGCTGTCTTTAGAAAACTCAGTCAGGTTCTCCGGAATGCTGCTCAGCGCAATGTGCTTGGCAGTTGGCACGTGACCGTCTGCGAACTCCCAGTCCTCTCTTACATCTACGACCTTTTCGCCTGACGCAATCGCCTGCTCTAGCTCGTTGATTGATACTTCGTTCGCCATGTTGTTCCTCTCGATTTTGTTCTAGCTAAGAGCCAGGAAAGCCTTTTCTAGTTTTGCTAGATCTTGTTCACCGGCTTCGTCCTGGGTGCAGTTGGCAATGCCAGATGCGATCAGTGAAAATGCCGCACGATTAATTGCAGATTGAGCCGCCGCCATTTGGGTAAGCACGTCGGTGCACTGTCTACCCTCGTCAAGCATCTTGATGATGCCTCCAAGTTGCCCTTGTGCTCTGGCCAGGCGCTTCTTGACAGAATCAATGTCAGTTTCTGGAATCTCCACGCTCGCTCCTTGTTTTAATGATCTAGTTCCTATAGTGTAGCAGATACCCCCGGGGGTATGCAGAATTTAGTTAGAACAAAGGAAGAATTATGAAGTTCATCAAGTTTTTAGTCGCGGCGATGATTGCTGTATTCGCGGTTGGCTCTCTTGCCGGCTGTGCAGCGGAGTCCAGGACCGTCACTGATTTTGCTGCCGTAATTGATGTTCGAACCACTGATGAGTGGAATTCAGGTCACCTTGAAGGTGCGCTTCTGATCCCAATAGCCAGTTCAAGCTTCGATGCTCAGCTAGAAGAGCTTGATAAGGCAGCCGACTACTTCATTTACTGCCGATCTGGAAACAGGGCAGGACAGGCTATCGACCGGATGATCGATGCTGGATTTACCGGTGAACTTGTAAATGGTGGTTCGGTTGCCAACGCTTCTTCAATCTTGGGGTTAGAAGTAGTTACCGACTAAGTCCTGCGCAAAAGCTGCTCGCAACGGATAAGGTTGTAGAAACCAACCTTGTGAGGCTTTTTGAACCAGATAAACCTTGCCGTAATACCCGGAGATGGCATTGGCCCGGAGGTAACTTCCGTTGCCCTGGAGTGCCTGACAAAAGCTCTTGGGGAAACCAAACTTGAGACCACCACTTACACGCTTGGGTCGGACCGCTATCTTTCCTCTGGCGAGGCACTAACCAACGAAGATCTTGAAGCCCTTGCTGGTCATGACGCTATTTTGCTCGGAGCAATCGGAGACCCACGCGTGCCATCTGGAGTTTTGGAGCGAGGGCTACTACTGAAACTTCGATTCAGCTTTGACCACCACATAAATTTGCGCCCCTCGAAGCTGTTCCCCGGGGTGATATCTCCATTGACGAAGGCCAAGGATTTGGATTTCGTTGTTGTGCGGGAGGGAACCGAAGGCCCATACGTTGGAAACGGCGGGACTGTCCGCGAGGGCACCGAGCACGAAGTCGCCAATGAGGTTTCGGTAAATACCGCCTTTGGCATTAGAAGAGCTGTTGAGTATGCCTTTGAGCTTGCATCTAATCGCGAAGCCAAGAAATTGACTCTGGTTCACAAAACAAACGTGCTGGTTCACTCGGGCAAGATTTGGCTGCGGATGGTCGAAGAAGTGTCGGCTCAGTATCCGACAGTTGCTCATGACTACATGCATATTGACGCGGCGACTATTTACATGGTTACCGACCCAAAGCGTTTTGACGTGATTGTCACTGACAACCTTTTTGGAGACATCATCACTGATCTTGCGGCGGCAATTTGCGGTGGTATCGGACTGGCTGCGTCAGCAAATCTAAATCCGACGGGCTTATTTCCATCCATGTTCGAACCGGTTCATGGTTCGGCACCAGACATAGCCGGAAAAAATCTGGCGGACCCAACTGCGGCCATCCTTTCCGCGGCGCTACTGGCTCATACTCTCGGTTACATCGAGGCAGCCGAAAAAATAGAAGAAGCTGTTGGCGCTGATTTGCTAGAACGCGGTGACAAACCGCGCTCCACTGATCAGGTAGCCAAGGCAATAATTACAAGAATTTAGAAAAGGTAAATCATGGATTTCAAGGTAACCAAAAGCCAAAGCCCAAAGCCTGATGCCGAACGCGAAGCAATCATCGCTAATCCGACATTTGGAACGCACTTCTCGGATCATCAGATAGTTATTGTCTGGGAAAAGAGCAAGGGATGGCACTCACCCGAGGTTTTGCCCTACGGGCCAATTTTGATGGACCCGTCTTCTGCGGTTCTGCACTACGGGCAAGAAGTCTTTGAGGGCATCAAAGCATATCGGCATCAGGATGGGTCCATCTGGACTTTCCGCCCCGATAAAAATGCACTTCGCTTGCAGCGTTCGGCAAAGCGCATGGCGCTGCCGGAACTTCCTGCCGAGCTTTTTGTGGAGTCGCTAAAGCAGCTGATTGCGGTTGATGGGGCTTGGGTGCCGCAACCAACCGGTGAAAAAACTCTTTACATGCGTCCGTTTGAAATTGCGGCCGAAAATTTTCTCGGAGTTAGAGCCGCCGAGCGAGTGGAATATCGTGTGATTGCCAGTCCAGTCGGTCCGTACTTTACCGGCGGCCTAAAGCCGGTTTCGATCTGGATTGCGCTGGATAGTGCAAGGGCCGGAAAGCATGGAACCGGTGAGGCAAAGACCGGCGGAAACTATGCAGCGAGCCTCTTGGCTCAGCAGGAGGGCCACGACCAGGGCTGCTCCCAGGTTATGTATCTAGATGCAGAAACCTCTACCTACGTCGAAGAACTCGGTGGCATGAACCTGTTTTTTGTTTACAAGGACGGCTCAGTAGTCACGCCACCCTTGGACGGAACCATTCTCCACGGGATTACCAGAGACTCAATTGTCACTCTTTTGAAAGACTCTGGACACGAGGTTCAAGAGCGCAAGATTACCCTTGATGAAGTGCGCGAAGCCCTGCTGTCCGGGGAAATTACAGAGGTCTTTGCCTGTGGCACTGCGGCGGTTGTTACGCCGGTTGGGTTATTCAAATCACGCGAGGAAGAAATTCTTATCGGCAACAACGAACCCGGCGCTTTGACTGCGGCCATGCGAGACGAGCTGACAGGCATTCAGTACGGAACCGTAGAAGATCGTTACAACTGGATGCATAAGCTGGCAGACTAAGCACGTGCAAATTGTTAGAGCGTTACACAACGGAGAGACCCGCCACGGACAGATATCCGAGGGCCAGGTCGTTTTTTATCTTGGCGACCCAATTTTGGGAGCAGAGCTTGGGGAGGAGTCAGCCCCGCTTTCATCGGTGAAGCTGCTTGCCCCCGTGACTCCCGGCAAGGTTGTTTGCATTGGCATGAATTATCGAGCACACGCCGCAGAGATATCAATAGACGTTCCGGATGAGCCACTTATCTTTTTTAAGCCAACAAGCGCAATCATTGGGCCCGAGGATGCGATTGTCTTGCCAAGGCAGTCCGATCAAGTCGAGCTTGAGGTAGAGCTGGCAATTATTATCGGCAAACAGGCAAAAGAAGTCACTTACGACGAAGCAAAAAATCACATCTTTGGATTCACTATCGGGAACGATGTCACTGCAAGAGACTTGCAATTTTCCGATACTCAGTGGGCCAGGAGCAAGGGTTTCGATACCTTTTGTCCTCTAGGACCTTGGATCGAGACCGAGCTGGACACCAATTCATTGAAGCTGGAATCCAGAATCAACGGGCACTCGAGGCAGCATTCGAAGAGCTCGGACATGATCACCGATGTTTACGAAATCGTTTCCTATGTCAGCAGAAACCTGACTTTATTTCCGGGAGACGTAATTCTCACCGGTTCACCTGCCGGTCTTGCTCGCATTGAAGCTGGCGACCAGGTCGAGTGCGAAATCACCGGCATCGGCGTCCTGCATAACCCAGTCTCCTAGAGGTAGTTCGAAAAACATGACGCTTATAACTGCTCCAACCACCACGGCCACCGGTTCAGACGTTCGAGTCCGGTTTTGTCCTAGCCCCACTGGAACGCCGCACGTTGGACTAATTCGAACGGCCTTATTCAACTGGGCTTACGCCAGAAGAACCGGTGGAAAATTCATTTTTCGCATCGAGGACACTGATGCTTCTCGGGATTCCGAGGAAAGTTACGGCCAGCTGGTTGAGGGTTTGCGGTGGCTTGGTATCGATTGGGACGAAGGAATTGATACCGGAGGACCAAACGAGCCTTATCGACAGTCCGAACGCGGGCACATCTATCAGGATGTAATCGAGAAGCTGAAGTCTTCCGGTCACCTTTACGAGAGCTTCTTGACCGGTGAGGAAATCGAGCAACGAAACATCGCCAATTCCAGAGCGGTTCAGCTTGGCTATGACAACTCGGAGCGAGACTTATCAGAGGAAGACCGCCAGGCTTATCTGAGTGAAGGACGGAAGCCAGCGCTGCGCTTGCGGGTGCCAGACCAGGACATAACTTTCGTAGACCTTGTTCGTGGCGAGATTACTTTTCCAGCAGGGTCTTTCCCTGACTTTGTCTTGGTGCGACCAGGTGGTGCTCCGCTTTACACCTTGGTGAACCCGGTTGACGACGCCCTGATGGGCGTTACCCATGTTCTTCGTGGGGAAGACCTCCTGTCCTCAACGCCCAGGCAGATAGCGCTCTACAACGCGCTTGTCGAAGCTGGCGTCGCGACTTTCATCCCGCGCTTTGGTCATTTGCCGTTTGTTATGGGCGAGGGCAATAAAAAGCTTTCAAAGAGAAACCCAGAGAGCAACTTGTTTTTGCATCGCGATCGAGGCTTCATTCCAGAGGGGCTGTTGAACTATCTGGCCCTGCTCGGCTGGTCGATTTCTGCAGATCGCGACATCTTCAGCCTTGACGAGCTTTGCGAAAATTTCGAAATTGAAAATGTAAACCCGAACCCTGCAAGGTTTGATCAAAAAAAGGCCGATGCAATTAATGCCGCCCACATCAGACTTCTGACCGATGAAGATTTTGTGGCAAGAATTTTGCCGTACTTGCAGTCAGCCGGAGTCATTCAGGGGCAACCAACTGCCAGGCAGCTTGAGATATTGAGCGCTGTTGCGCCGCTAACCAAGGAGAGGGTAATCGTGCTGGGAGAAGTCCCGGCGATGATTGAATTCCTTTTTGTTGACGCGGCCGACTTGAAAATTGACGAAGATGCTTTGAAACAGTTGCCGGAAAATGCAGTTGAAATAGTGTCGGTGGCAAAGGCTTCACTTGAAAGCATCGAGGATTTCACCACTGATGCTATCCATCAGGCATTGAGTGCCGCTCTGGTTGAGGGCCTAGGAGAGAAGCCCAGAAATGCTTTTGGGCCCGTTAGAACAGCAATCAGCGGTAGACGGGTAACCCCGCCTCTTTTTGAGTGCATGGAGATTCTCGGGAAGGAGCAAAGCCTCGCTCGACTAGAGGCATTTGTCCAATCCCGCTAGGATAGGGCATCGGGCCTTGGGTTCGACCCTTGGGGTATGGTGTAATTGGCAACACGGATGATTCTGGTTCATTTGTTCTTGGTTCGAGTCCAGGTACCCCAGCCAGTAACTACTGGAGGAAAAGATGCTTGATGCGTTTTCCTCCAGTTTTTTGGTTCTTGCCTATCTAGCGGCGGCTTTATTTCATCTGGCAATCGGGCTTGGGGCAACATTGGCTGACTATTTCCAGGTCAACAGCACAACCGGCAGACTATCTTTTTCACGCCGAGCACTGAGCCTTGGGCTCTTCTTTGTTTTTATGGCAATTGTCGGCCACTACTTGGCGCAGTTGGGCTTGTTCACGCCAATCCTGGATGCCGCCGGTAACGCCGTGGTGAATTGGGTCCTGGTTGCCATCGCCACTGCTCAAGCGCTTATTGCAAATACTTCTAAGAACATAAAGCAGAAGAGGCTGTGGGCCGGTCCGACGGTCGCAATGCTGCTCGCGGCAGTGATCGTGGCCTTCTAGCTAGGTTCCTAGACCTCCACTTCCAGGCTTTGACCCGGCTTGAGAAAAACAAAGTTCCCACCGTTTTCTTTGGTGACTTCGCTGATCCTGTGATTGTAAAGCTCGTGGCCATTGTCGCTAAGTAGTGCGTTGTGGGTTGGGAAAAGCGTTTCTGGCTTCACTGCCGCAATAAAATCCATGACGTCGGCAATTTTGATCCAAGGAGCACTTGTCGGACAGGCTAAAACTTTGACTTTATTTTCCGGGATCGTATAGCTGTCACCGGGGTAGTAGAGAGTTCTGTTCACCGTGACACCGGTGTTTTGAATCAACGGGATGCTCCGGTGAATTTGTTCGTGTAAGTCCCCGGAAAAATCAAGTTCAAAGCCCGAAACCTCGAAGTGGTCGCCGTGGTAAACGACCTGGACAGGCAGTCCGCTTAGTTTTTGGGCGACCTCCGCAGGACCAAAAATTTGAGCGTCGGGATTTTCAAGCACGATTTTTTCAACGTGTGGCCTGTAGCTGTGGTCTTCGTGAATGTGGGTGAGGCAAATTGCCACTACATTCTTGAACCCTGGAAGCGTGTTTGAATAGCTGCCCGGGTCAATAACCACCATTTTTGTGTCGTCTTCTATAGACAAAAGTGCATGGTCGAACTTGGTTATTTTCATCTGAGCTCCTTGGCTTCAGTCTATGTTTATCTCATTGAATGTTAGGAAGTGTCGATGAAGCCACTCGGAATAATTGTGAACCCCAAAGCCAATCGTGGAGGAGCAGCGGTTATTGGCGAGCAAGTATTTGAGGCATTCGCTAAAGCCGGTATTGCTGTAATCAATCTTTCTGCCGGCACAGCTCTGGAAGCGAAGAAAAAGGCCGAGGAGTTAATTCGGTCTCAAGAGATATCCGCATTAGTTGCAGTCGGCGGGGACGGAACCACCCAACTCTGCGCTGGAATAGCGATTCCAAATCAAATACCGCTGGGCATAATCCCAGCAGGGTCTGGGAACGACCAAGCTCGTGAACTAAAGATTGACCTGACCAACATTCCTGCAGCGGTCAAGAACATTCTCGATTCGCTCGAATCACCAAAAAGGGTCGACGCGATGAAGGTGAGTGTTTCCGGCAAGGAAATTTGGTCGATGGGATCAATTTCAGGTGGCTTTGATGCGCTGTGCGCGACGCGGGCCAATTCGCTTCGTTGGCCCAAGGGCCCCAATAGCTATATCGCGGCACTCCTGCTCGAGCTTCCTTCTTTTAATGCCATTGAGTACCACCTTGATGTCGATGGTGAAAAGCGCGTGATTGAGGCAATGCTGTGTGGGGTTGCGAATGTGAAAAACTTTGGCGGAGGCATGATGATCTCGCCGAACTCGGACATCACCGATGGTGAGCTGGAAGTTTTTATTCTGCACAAGGTCTCAAGAGCACGCCTATTGCGCATATTTCCTACGGTCTACAAGGGTAAACACCTAAGGTTTCCCGAGGTCGAAATCTTCAAGGCGAAGTCAATAAAAATTAGCAATGAAAACTACCCGGTGACCTGCGATGGAGAGCTTGTGGGCAATGCTCCGTTCTCCACAGAGGTCCACCCTGGAGCGCTTCGGCTACTCAGCAGATAGATTGCCAACAGGGGGTATTTATGGCAGACTTCTCGAGTTGCAAACGGCTCCATCGTTTAGCGGCCTAGGACGCTGCCCTCTCACGGCAGTAGCGCGGGTTCGAATCCCGCTGGAGTCACAAATTCTCGCTTCCAATGATGAATAATCTTGGGAGCGAGTTTTTTTGTTAGCGCCATTTCTTTGAGTAGCTGGTGGCCAGAGTGATAAACACCACCGGCACTAGTGCCGCAGCGTTCAGGCCCCCGAAGGTGAACATCGTCAAGATGATGCCCGATATTGCTCCACCAAAAGCCCCCGAGAGGTTCATTAGCGAGTCGCTAAACCCCTGTACCTTGCTGCGCTGACCGGTAGCAAGGGTTTCGCTAAGTAGTGCGCTAGCTGCAACGGTGGAGGCCGACCACCCGAGCCCTAACAAGAAAAGACCTAAAACTACGGCGTAAAACTCTGACTGCCAAAATCCTGAAACGGCCAGCGAAGTCAGCGAAATGAGCTGGCCCGTGATGACTATTTTGATGGCGCCAAATTTGTCAGTTAGCCAGCCGAACACCGGCGAAAGTGCATACATACCCGCGATGTGCAGCGATATTGTGAAGCCAACATCCGCCAGCGAGTGGCCCTCAGCGTTTAGATGAGCTGGAGTCATCGACATCACTGAGACCATAACCATGTGGCTAAGAGCAATCGTCAGTACCGCATAGCCGGCAAGTGGAAATTCTCTAACAACATCCAGGGCATCTTTTAGACTGGCGTTTTTTCGCCTCGGGTCAAGCCCAGCGATGTCGCGGGCAACAATCAGAGGGTCTGGACGCAGCCCGAACCAGAAAACCAAGGTTGAGCATAATTGGGCGGCGATGGTAAACAAGAAGGGGCCTGCCAAGTGTGGCATTCCGAGCCAGAGGCCAAGGCTTTCTCCAGGTGCGATCAGATTCGGCCCAATCACCGCACCCAAGGTCGTGGCCCAAACAACCAGTGATAAGTCTCTTCCCTTTGGTTTCCCGGTTGGAATGTCTGCCGCCGCGAAGCGCGCCTGCAGCGATACCGCTGAACCGGCACCCAAAAATAACAGCGCAACAATTTCGACTGGGAATGATTGCGTGTAGGTTGCCAAAATCATCATTGTGGCGCCCAAGATTGCCAAAAATGCTCCGAAGGCCAAGGAGACGCGGCGACCTCGCCTAAAAGCCAGGTTTGCAAGTGGTATCGCGACCGCTGCGGAGCCAAGGGTGCTTAGGGTTGCAGCCGCTCCAGACCAGGCGGTGGTTCCAGAAAGTTCAACTGCTAGAAGAGCGCCAACGGACAATGTCGCTCCAAGACCAAAACCACCCAGAGACTGACCAAGTGAAAGAACCTTTACGGTTCTTTTCTGTAGGGAGAGAAGTTGCTCTTCTGTAAAGTCCTGCACCATCAAAGGTTAGTCCTTTGCGATAAAGTAAGGGTCTACGCAATCGCGAGGTGATTTAGGTGTCTAGTAAGCCATTGACTTTGGCAGAGAAACTGTGGCGAGACCACTTGGTTTTGAAGGGCGAAAACGGCGCTCCGGATCTGTTGTACATCGATCTGCATTTGATTCATGAAGTAACCAGCCCGCAGGCCTTTGATGGGCTTCGCCTGGCCGGACGAGATGTCAGGCGCAAAGACCTGACAATCGCCACTGAGGATCACAACACCCCCACGCAGGACATTCACCTGCCAATTGTGGATCCCACCTCCAGAGCGCAGGTTCAGGCGCTGAGGGATAACACCCGAGAGTTCGATATTCGCATCCACTCGCTCGGAGATAAAAACCAAGGCATAGTCCACGTTGTTGGCCCACAGTTGGGGCTAACCATGCCGGGACTGACCGTTGTTTGTGGCGATTCGCACACATCAACGCACGGCGCCTTTGGAGCACTGGCGATGGGAATTGGAACAAGCGAAGTTGAGCATGTTTTGGCAACCCAAACTTTGCCGCTTCAGCCATTCAAGACCATGGCTATCAATGTCGAGGGCACACTCCGCAAGGGAGTTAGCGCCAAGGACATTATTCTGTCGGTCATTTCCAAAATCTCAACCGGTGGTGGGCAAGGTTACGTTCTTGAGTATCGCGGAAGTGCGATTAGGTCACTGTCCATGGAGGGTCGCATGACCATCTGCAACATGTCTATTGAGGCAGGCGCTAGAGCTGGAATAATCGCGCCCGATCAAGTCACTTTTGACTACCTCCAAGACAAGCCCCACGCTCCTCAAGGAGCGGATTGGGATCAGGCGCTCAAGGACTGGAGCGAACTGACCACTGACCCCGATGCGGTGTTCGATGCCGAAGTCTTTATTGATGCCGACACCCTGGATCCTTTTGTCACCTGGGGCACGAATCCCGGTCAGGGCGTCTCGCTCATGGATAGCATTCCAGACCCGGACAGCTTCGATGATCCGAGCCAAAAGGCTGCCGCAATAAAGGCTCTTGCCTACATGGACCTCAAGGCCGGAACGAAGATGAAAGACATTGCGGTTGACACAGTCTTTTTGGGTTCCTGCACGAACGCAAGAATCGAAGATCTGCGGGCAGCAGCAGATATTATTCGCGGCCAAGTGATGGCACCGGGGATTCGCATGATGGTGGTCCCCGGTTCTCAAAAGGTGAGACTTCAGGCTGAAGAAGAGGGCTTAGACAAAGTTTTTGTTGACTTTGGTGCAGACTGGCGATTTGCCGGTTGCTCAATGTGCTTGGGTATGAACCCGGATCAGCTTGCTCCGGGGGAGCGTGCAGCTTCGACCTCGAACCGAAACTTTGAGGGCCGGCAAGGCAAAGGCGCAAGAACCCACTTGGTTTCCCCGATGGTAGCGGCGGCAACAGCAATCAGAGGGACACTTTCTTCCCCTGCAGACTTGGAGCAGTAATGGAAAAAGTCACTCAATTCACCGGCACTGGCATGCCCCTAAAGATAAGCAACGTCGATACCGACCAGATAATCCCAGCCGTTTTCTTGAAACGAATAACCAAGACTGGATTTGAGGACGGGCTCTTTGCCAACTGGCGTCAGAACCCCGATTTTGTGCTGAATAATCCAAGTTACCAAGGCGCTGAAGTTCTTGTGGCCGGATCTGACTTTGGAACCGGCTCTTCAAGAGAGCACGCAGTTTGGGCCCTCAGGGACTACGGTTTCAAGGCAGTTTTTAGCTCCAAATTTGCCGATATATTTCTTGGAAACTCCGGCAAACAGGGCTTAATCGCTGGGGTCATCACCGACGCCGATACCGAAACTCTTTGGGAGCACATTGAGGCAAACCCCGCCGCCAAAATAACCGTCGACCTTCCAAGCCAAGAAATTCGAGTGAACGACGTCGTTATTCGATTCGAAATCGATGAATACACTAAGTGGCGTCTTACCGAGGGACTTGACGATATCGGAATAACCCTCCAGAGTGAAGATGCGATAGCGGCCTACGAGGCCAAAAGAGAGTCTTGGAAACCCAAAACTCTGCCAGCCAAGGGAGTTTGATTGAGCCTGATTCGGATTGAGGGCGGCAAGCCACTAAAAGGCAGGGTCGACCTAAAGGGTGCCAAGAACTTGGTGACCAAAGCCATGGTGGCAGCACTGCTGGGCGAAACTCCCTCGACGCTTTTGGATGTCCCTCACATTTCAGACGTAGAAGTTGTCGAAAGACTTCTCAACCTTCACGGCGTGACAATCACTCACGATCCTAAAACTGGTGACATGACGCTGGACCCCTCAAACGTTGAGCAGGCGAGAATCGTTGACATTGACGCCCACGCCGGTTCATCCAGAATTCCAATCCTGTTTTGTGGTCCGCTGCTTCATCGCCTAGGAGAAGCCTTTATTCCGGGCCTAGGGGGCTGCGAGATCGGCGACCGACCAGTTGATTTTCACTTTGATGTTCTTAGGCAGTTCGGCGCGGTAATTGAGAAGCTTCCCACTGGAACCCGCCTCAGCGCTCCAGATGGACTAGTCGCAGCCAAGATAAACCTGCCTTATCCATCGGTTGGCGCTACCGAGCAGGTTCTTCTCTCGGCCACAACAGCCAAGGGCCTCACAGAACTTCGAGGCGCGGCTATTGAGCCCGAGATCATTGACCTAATTGCAATCTTGCAAAAGATGGGTGCCATCATCTCGGTTGATACTGATCGCGTAATAAGGATTGAGGGCGTAAAGCAGCTCAAGGGTTACACCCACAAAGCATTATTTGACCGGAATGAAGCTGCTTCCTGGGCTGCCGCAGCCCTTGCCACGAAGGGCGACATCTTCGTCGGCGGTGCCCAGCAAATAGAAATGATGACATTTCTAAACACCTACAGAAAAGTAGGTGGCGAGTTTGAGATTGAACCTGCCGGAATTCGCTTTTATCACCCCGGCTCGGAACTTCAGCCCGTAGTGATTGAAACCGATGTTCACCCGGGATTCATGACCGACTGGCAGCAGCCCCTGGTGGTAGCTCTCACCCAGGCTCAAGGTTTGTCGATTGTGCACGAGACGGTTTATGAAAACCGATTTGGCTTCACCGAAGCACTCAACAAAATGGGCGCTCAAATACAGATCTATCGTGAATGTTTGGGCGGCAATCCTTGCCGTTTTGGTCAGCGGAACTTTAACCACTCTGCGGTTATCTCTGGACCGACTCCGTTGCGGGGTGCAGACATTCGAGTTCCAGACTTGCGCGGTGGCTTCTCTCACGTCGTTGCCGCTCTCGCTGCCGAAGGAACCTCAAATGTTTCGAACGTTCAATTGATTTCAAGGGGCTACGAGCGCTTTATCGACAAACTTCAAGACCTCGGGGCCGACTTTCAGATTGAAGGTTAGAAAAAAATGACGGCATCATCGGCATCGAATAAGTTTGAAGACCAAAGAAACTGGCAATTTAGGCTGGTAGCCGGCATCTTGGCGCCCGTGCTTCGATTGTTTTTCAACATTAAAACCTCGGGAATTGAGAACTTGCCAAAGGGCGGCTACATTTTGGTAGGGAACCACGTCAGCTACTTGGACCCATTCGCATTTGCCTACTCTGTCTACATCCACATGAAGCGAGTTCCCCATTACCTAGCCAAAGAGTCGATATTTCGGATCCCCGTAGTGGGAAAAATTCTTCCAAAAGTCGGTCAGATACCCGTTTATCGTGGCGGTAAGTCCAATGAGGAGCCGCTTCGCGTTGCCAAGGAGTATCTGGCAGCCGGGCAGGTCGTCATCGTGTTCCCGGAAGGAACGCTGACCAGGGATCCGGACCTATGGCCAATGCGCGGTAAAAGCGGTGCAATTAGGCTCGCTCTCGAGCTTGGACTGCCGGTTGTGCCAGCCGCGCACTGGGGCGTCGAAAAAGTACTTGGCAATTACTCTAAGAAGTTTCGACCAAACCCTTTCCACACAGTTCGGGTCAAAATCGGCAAGCCGATCTATTTTGAAAAGCCCAAAAAAGAGGTCCTCACCGCAAAAGAAATGGCCGACGCCACTGACAAAATCATGCGCGAAGTTGCAAATCTTGTTGGTCAGATGCGAGGCGAAACTCCGCCTGAAAAATTATGGGACCCAAACGATAAGGGTCAGACGCAAACTGGAAATTTTAGAAAAGACGTCAAATGAAAATCGCAGTGATGGGCGCTGGTAGCTGGGGCACAACTGTGGCCAAGGTAATTGCCGATGGTGGCAATGATGTCGTGCTTTGGTCGAGACGCCAGGACCTCGCCGATGAGATTAATGAAACTTCCAGAAACGGTGACTACCTTCCGGGCGTTGATTTACCAAAGGCGCTGACTGCGACCTCGGACCTAGAAACCGCTCTGCTAAATGCCACTCAGATCTACATAGCTATTCCATCTCAGTCACTTCGAGAAACCCTAGGTGAATGGAAAGATCTGATCCCCGAGGGTGCAACCGTAATTAGCCTTATGAAGGGGCTAGAGCAGTCCACGGGCGCGAGAATGAGTGAAGTTATTCATCAGGCTGCAAATGTTCCGGAATCCCAAATAGCCGTGCTTTCCGGACCCAACTTGGCCCTCGAAATTGCCCGCAGAGATCCGGCCGCAGCTGTTTGCGCCTGCGAGGATCAAGATCGGGCGATTGAGGTTGCAAGGGTTTGCTCGAACCAGTACTTCACAGTGTTTACGAATCAGGACCTGGTTGGCACCGAACTCGGAGGTGTTCTAAAAAATCTAATTGCAGTTGCCATCGGAATTGTGAACGGCTTGGGTTATGGCCAAAACACAAAGGCTTCAATTATGACCAGGGGTCTAAGCGAAATCACAAACTTCGCGATTGAGCACGGCGCCAGGAGAAGAACCATGTTCGGCCTTGCTGGTCTCGGTGACTTGATTGCAACCAGTGAGTCAAACCTGTCACGGAACTTCAGGGCCGGTGAGATGCTGGGCAAGGGATATAGCAAACATGAGGTGCTTCGCCGCATGCAGCAGACGGCTGAAGGCCTAAGTTCGGTGGAGCCGGTTTTGGAGATTGCCCAGAGAATGGGTATAGATATGCCCATAGTGCAGCAGGTCAGCGACGTACTAAACGGGGTTATGAAGCCGACCGATTTTGGTCAGCAGCTAAACCTTGCCGACGAAATTGAGATGGAGTTCTAATGCAACGGATAGCCCTAATCTATGGAGGAGAATCCAGCGAGCATTCAGTCTCCTGCGTTACAGCACTGGGTGTTTTTACTGCCATTGATGCGACAAAGTACGAGATTATCCCGGTCGGGATTACCAAAACTGGGCGCTTCGTCCTGGAGCCGGTCAACCCCGAATGGAAGCTTCAAGACTTTCCTGAAGTCAGCGAAGATTCACCAGAGTTATTGCTACCACTTGGCGGCGGCGAACTTCGAATGGCGTCAGGGATTTCTCTTGGGAAAATTCACTTGGCATTTCCAGTGCTTCACGGTCCAAATGGAGAGGATGGCTCAATCCAAGGCCTGCTCCAACTTTGCAAGATTCCCTACGTGGGCAATGGTGTCATGGCCTCAGCACTGGCAATGGATAAGGTCCAGGCCAAGGCGCTGTTTCGCGATGTCGGATTAGCAGTTGCCTCGGAAGAGGTAATTACGAAGCAGCAGTGGGCTGAGTCAAAAAGTGACTGCTTGACACGCGCCAAAAAAGTTATGAAGCCTGATGCCTTTGTTAAGCCCTCCAGGTCCGGTTCTTCGGTGGGGGTAAGCCTTGTAATGAAAGAAAAGGAGCTTGAGGCTGCTATTGAGCTTGCGTTGATCCACGATCAAACCGCAATGATTGAAAGACGCGTTTTGGGTCGGGAAATCGAGTGCTCGGTCCTGGAAATGCCAAACGGCGACCTTAAGGTTTCAAAGGCTGGCGAGATTCTTGTTACAGGAAGGCCTTTTTATGATTACGAAGCCAAATACCTTGGAGCCGGAGCAGAGCTTGTAATACCGGCAAAACTGAGCGTCAAAGATGCGTCATCGCTTGCAAAGGCTGCAAAAGCCGCTTTTCGAGCCCTTGGCTGCAAGGGGCTAGCGAGAACTGATTTTTTCCTAACCAAAAAAGGCTGGGTCATTACCGAGGTGAACACCATGCCGGGGTTTACTCCAATTTCTATGTATCCAGCGCTATTTGAGGCCAGTGGAGTCAGTTATCAAGAACTGGTTGAGATTCTGATTCAAAATGGCTTCGGAGAACAGGAACAAGCTCAAGAAGTAGCCACTTAGTCAGCCAGTTCGGTGCAGACCTTTGTTCTTTGTAAGACGCTCATTGCCTGAGAGAGGCCCTCGAGGGCGGTTATTCCGCTGGCAACCTCAGAGTCGACTATGACCTCTACCGCAGGGATAGTGGCGTAGGAAATAAATCTGTATTTGGGGGCTGCGCTTTCATCTACCAGCCAGTCTGTTGTGCCTGCGGTAACGCAAGGTAGTGCCGAGACTTCTACCGTCTCCAGGCCGCAGCGAAGCAGGATAGCGGCGGGATTTCCCCAGGCAGCAGTGGCTTGAGCATTGGTGTAGCGGAGCCGATTTTCTCCGAGCATATCTGGCAGTCGCACGCTTACATCAGCACAATTTGGGTTATTCGAATCTTCCGCGGCCTCAAGATTCACGGCTTGTGTGCAACCGGAGACTAAAACCAACAAAAACATCGAGATAGTAAATATGCGCATTGAAATAAGGCTAGCGTTGCTGTGTGAATAATGACGGCCAAAAGATTATTGAGATCGGTGAAACCGAAGCTCTAAGACGAGCACTGAGCGTTTTTAAACCGGTTGCTACCACGCTCGTTGGCCCAGGCGATGATGCCGCTGTTATTAGCGTTAGTGACTCTCGAGTGGTTATTACAACTGACACGATGGTGCAAGATCATGATTTTAGGCTTGACTGGTCTTCTGGCTTTGACATCGGCTACAAGGCGGTCACGAGCAACATTGCAGATCTAGTTGCAATGGGAGCCGTACCAAGGGCCCTCACGGTCGCACTGGTGGTCACCAAGCAAACACCTCAGGCTTGGCTCGAGGAGTTTGCTTCCGGACTGCAATCAGCATGTGACAGGCACGCCCCGGAGTGTCAGATTGTCGGGGGAGACCTGGCCTCCGGTGAGCAAATAGTGATTGCGATAGCCGCCCACGGAGACCTTGAATCCAGAGAGCCTAGGCTGCGTTCGACAGCTGAAGTGGGCGATCTAATCGTTATTGCTGGAACTTTAGGGAAGGCCGCAAGTGGGCTCGCTCTACTTAGCTCCAATGACGAGAGCCTGTCGGCTAGCTATCCGGATCTTGTGAGCATTCAGCTTCGCCCAGTGCCGGATTTTGCCCTTGGCTTGGAGTTGGCAGCGGTGGCGTCCTCGATGCTAGATGTCTCAGATGGATTATCTCTAGACGCCGGGAGACTCGCGTCTAGTTCAAATGTCAGCCTGAACATAAAAAAAGAGCTTCTTGAGGGCTACGCGGCCATACTCGAGCAAGCGGCACAATCGATTAACTCTCGAGATTTTGAAGCCGAACCGGTTTCGGAGTGGGACTGGATTCTTCACGGAGGCGAAGACCATTGTTTTCTTGCCACCGTGTCACCGACAGCAGCCTTACCTCGTGGGACAAAAGTCATTGGCGAGGTAGTGGCCAAAGGCGACAGTGACGTTTACCTGAGCGGCCAACCGCTTAGCCCAAAGGGCTGGGATTCTGTTACCGGATAGCGCTTAGGCGTGCAGCTCTGAATTGAGAGAGACCCCAACACCTTGACGAGCAATTGCCTCCACCGCGCCGGTTAGCGAGTTTCTTCTAAACAGCAAGCCAGCCAGGCCGCTTAGCTCGGCGGCCTTAACGGTTTCGGTTTTACCCTCAACTATCAAAATCACTTTGGTCCCGGCCGTTACATAGAGCCCGGCCTCCACGATCGAGTCGTCTCCAATGGAGATTCCGATTCCGGAATTTGCCCCAAGCAATGCTCGTTCGCCGATTGAAATTCGGTGGCTACCGCCACCGGACAAAGTGCCCATAATCGATGCTCCGCCGCCAACATCGGAGCCATCGCCAACGACTACGCCCTGCGAAATTCGCCCCTCAACCATGGAGGCACCAAGAGTGCCGGCGTTGAAGTTGACGAAGCCCTCGTGCATCACGGTGGTGCCCGGAGCTAAATGAGCGCCGAGCCTAACTCGGTTCGCATCTGCGATTCGAACCTTTTTTGGAACCACGTAGTCGACCAATCTCGGGAACTTATCGATCGAGTGAGCAATCACTCCGTGTCGCCTTAGCTCCAGTGTCCGGTTTTCAAAGTCAGCTAACTCCATGACACCGAAATTGGTAAAGGCTACGATCGGCAAGTTTGGTATGAGCCCGTCTAGGTTGATCGAGTTGGGCCTCACGAGGAGCTTGGACAACAGGTGCAGACGGAGGTAGGCATCGGCAGTTGACTCAACCGGATTAGTTAGGTCTATTTCAACTCGAATAACCTCAAGGGTTAGATTTCGAAGCTCGTCTGGGCCCGCTTTTAGGTCTAAATCCTTTGGTGGGAACCACTGCAGGTCTGACATCGGTGCTTCACCGAGGCAAGGTTCCGGGAACCAGACGTCAAGCACGGTTCCACTCGGGGATTTAGAGGCCAGACCGTGTCCCCAGGCCTTTTGGTTACTTTGCGCATCACTCATTGCAACCAGAATACAGGTAGCCTTAACGACATGTCAGCCTTAGACCCCACTCAGAGCCTTGTGGAACTCACCATGGCAATTTGCGATATCGAGTCAGTCTCGTCGAATGAAGCCAAGCTTGCCGATGAGATTGAGCGGGTCTTGGCCAGTGCGTCGCATTTATCGATCACTCGCGACGGCAATGCGGTGGTGGCAAGGACCAATCTGAACCGTGACACTCGAGTCATAATTGCCGGTCATATAGACACCGTACCCGTGGCAGAAAACCTACCAACGAGGCTGCATCACTTTGAGCGCGAGCAAGTGATATTTGGTCGCGGAACAGTGGACATGAAGGGCGGCATTGCAGTGATGTTGAAGCTTGCGGTTGAGATCCAGCAGCCTAAGTTTGATGTCACTTGGGTTTTTTATGACAACGAAGAGGTTGCTGCCGACCTAAATGGGCTTGGGCGACTTGCTAGAAACCATCCCGAAATGCTCAATGGCGAGTTCGCGGTTTTGTGTGAACCCACCAGCGCGATGATTGAGGGTGGATGTAACGGGACTGTTCGGGTTGAGGTTAGAACCTTAGGCATCAAGGCTCACTCCGCAAGACCCTGGATGGGTAAAAACGCCATCCACGCACTCGCGCACTCTCTAAATATCTTGAACGACTACCAACCAGCAACTGTCACCGTCGATGGGCTTGATTACAAAGAAAGCTTGAGTGCGGTTTTAGTGAGTGGTGGCATCGCAACAAATGTGATTCCCGATGCTGCGGTGCTGACCGTCAACTATCGCTTCGCACCGGATAAATCTGCTGCCGAAGCGATTCTGCACCTTGAAACTTTGTTTGAAGGCTTTGATGTCGTTGTCACGGATCAGGCTGAAGGAGCGAAGCCCGGCTTGAATCTGCCAGCGGCTCTTGATTTTATTACTGCCATCGGCACGGAGGTCAGACCGAAGTACGGCTGGACCGATGTTGCAAGGTTTTCGGCGATGGGAATTCCAGCCGTGAACTACGGCCCGGGGGATCCTTCGCTGGCTCACGCCGACAACGAAAATGTGCCGGTTGGTCACTTAATTGACGTAGAGGCCGGACTTAGGGCCTGGCTCAGCCTGTAGATAAGTTGGCGCTTCGGCGCGAAGTCTGGGATAATTATCTCTCCCAAGACGAATCCAAGGAGTCTAACCTCATGGCAGCAATGAAGCCTCGCACCGGTGATGGACCTATGGAAGCAGAACGTGAGACACGGGGACTAATAGTTCTCAGGGTTCCACTAGAAGGCGGCGGGCGCCTAGTGGTTTCAGTAAATGACACCGAAGCCAAAGAACTTTATAAAGTACTTGAGGGTGTCGTTAAGAAATAGCTTCTGGTTTTCTAACTGCTACCAACAAGCCATCCCCAAGCATTGAGATGCTTGAGATAAATTCTTCAGACTCTTCAAAAAACCTAACTACCGCGCGCATTGCGGAAGTCTCATCGTCCCTTAACGCTGGGTTTGGAACCCTGTCGCGCCATAGCGCGTGAGAGATGACAATCGCACCCGAAGGCCTAACGAGTCCAATGGCTTGGGGCAAAAGCTGTTCTAGGTCAAACGGTTCAATGTCCAAAAACACCAGGTCGTAAGCGGCCTCCGTCATGTTTGCCATGACGGCTGCAGCCCTGCCGGTTATGACCCTGGCTCTACTTGCTGGGATGTTCGCTAATTGGAAATTGGTTCGGGCCTGATTTTGATACTCGGGCTCATCATCGATGGTGGTCAGTGTGCTGATTTCTGAGGCACTCAATAGCCACAGGCCAGATACACCGGCTCCGGTTCCAACCTCCACAATGTTTTTCGCCCCAAGCATCGCTGCAATGGATGCGAGTCCAGCTCCGCTTGCGGGCGTCACCGATTCAACTCCAAGCTGCTCGGCACTGTTGCGGGCAACGCTAATGTGATCCGGTTCGCGGTTGAAATTCTCTGCGTATTTCCAGCTTGAAATCTTGTCTATCATCTTGACCACAAGCTTAGGAGCGCTTGTGTAAAAAGCATGGATTGGTTAGTTGTAAACTCAAGTCCATGTTTGGTCTTAGTGCTGAGAAGCTGCTGCTGCTGGCTCTCCTTGCGGTCCTAATCTTGGGACCTGAGCGACTGCCCTACTATGCAAAGCAGTTGGGCGAGTGGGCTCGCAAGGGCAAGCGAATGGTTGACAATGCCCAAGTCCAAATGAAATCTGAGTTGGGCGAAGGCTTCGAAGACATGGATTGGAAGAAGTTAGACCCAAGACAGTACGACCCAAGGCGGATTGTTCGAGAAGCACTGATGGATGAGAAAAAGAGGCCGGCTAACGCTGCCGAAACACTGAACAGAGCCAAACCGCCTCAAAAGCCACTCGAACTGGGAGAGTCTCCACCGTTCGATCAGGAATCTACCTAGAGCTTCCCAATCCACCTGACCAGTTTGGTCATGATTGGCGCTAGTCGCAGATACTGTCTTGCTCTGGTCGGCAGTTTTATTGGAAAGTTATTGCTGACTCCAATTGTCCGGGTTTCCGTGAACCTCAAAAGCCCCTGGGGTCCCGAGCGACGTCCCATGCCAGATTGCTTCATTCCGCCCATTGGTGCTGCCATAGAGGCCATCGTGGCTCGATAGCCCTCGTTTATGTTCACTGACCCCGCCATGAGCTTAGACGCGACGCCAAGCGCTTGTTTGCGATTCCCGACTACCGAAGCGTTCAGGCCATATTCGCTGGCGTTGGCAAGTTCAATTGCCTGATCCAGACCTTCGTAGCCAACAAGGGCAATTACCGGACCAAAAACTTCCTTGTGGAGGATTTCAGCACCATGCGGAATCTGGGTGATGACAGTTGGGGCATAGAAATTTGGCCCGAGGTCCAAAAGAGCATGGCCGCCAGTCAGTACGACTGCTCCTTCTTGCTTGGCTCGATCCACGAATCCGGAAACCCTCTCAAGTTGCGCGGCAGATGTCAGGGCACCTAGGTCAAAGTCGAATTTATTTGAGCTACCCAGCTTCAAAGACTCGACCCTGCGCTTGAGAATTAGCTCGAACTCTTGAAGGTCGTGATTTGAAACGTACAGCCGTTCAATCGCCACGCAGAGTTGACCGCTATTTCCAAAGGCCCCACCAATTGCGGTTTCTGCAGCTTTTTCTAAGTCGGCACCTGGAAGAACAATCATTGGGTTTTTACCGCCGAGTTCAAGGGCGTATCCCACAAGCCTGGAAGCGGCTCTTGCTGCAACTAATTTTCCAGTTGCGGTGGATCCTGTGAAGGCTACGAAGTCGGCATTATCGGTGACAGCATTTCCTACCTCAGTTGCGTCACCGTGCACAATTTGCCAGATCTCCTCTGGTATCCCTGCTTCAACGCTCAAATCTCTTGCCAACTGAACGGTTTTTGCGGTCTGATTATCGGCTTTTTGAACCACTGCGTTACCAGCCATGAGCGCTGGTATAACATCCATCATGGTCAGGGCAAGTGGGTAGTTCCAGGGCGTAATGATTCCAACCACACCCACGGGAGCCGGTTCCACAAACGTGCTAATCATGAACGGCACTCCTGCACGAACGCGCTTGCGACGCATGAGACCGGAAGTAGTTTTTGCGTAGTAAGCCACAGCACCGAGTGCGCCGGTGAGCTCCTCGAACGCATGAGCCTTTGCCTTA
>Ga0307488_10000388_pt1 | contig 35654 bp, 34 predicted proteins | sample SB02metaG_FD_202248 | JGI IMG/M metagenome (GOLD analysis project Ga0307488, IMG submission 202248) | Sea-ice brine microbial communities from Beaufort Sea near Barrow, Alaska, United States - SB 0.2 | ecosystem: Environmental > Aquatic > Marine > Coastal | place: USA: Alaska | collected...
CGAAAAAGTCAAGAAAAATAGAGATTGGTAGTAAGCTTATTGAAAATAACGAATAAGTTTTAAGAACACCTCCCTGTTTTATGTGTAAAAAATAACGGCGCCTAGTGAGCGCCGTTTCTTATATTTAATAGTATTTCACATACAAAGTATTACTTAGCGGTATAAAATCAATATATTCATCACTGACAAGGTTAGCAATGATGCAAAAGTCAGCACCATTCCCGAAACTCTCTGCCAACTTTGACCCGAGTGACGGCGTAACCCAAAAGCATGTATAAAACGCCCAGATAACAACGCAGTCCCCGCCAGATGTAAAAAAACAGGGTCACTTAGGTTTACCTCTGCAATAAAAAGCAAAACAAGCACAATAGGCGTGTATTCGCTAAAGTTACCATGAGTGCGTATCACCTGTTGAAAATGATGGTCGCCCCCATCCCCCAATAATATTTTTTTATCAAGCCGGCCTTTAACAACCAAAACTGAATAATAAAAAAACAAGATGCCCAGCAACCCCGCATAAAAAGCGGTAATTGGAGTATGCATAAAACCTCTCCACAAAAATAATAATATCCACAGGCCACAAAAAAGCCCACAAAAAGCGGGCTATAATCAAACTAAAATCAAGTTTGATTAACTCAGTAGCTTCTCTAATTGACTACCCACTATTTGAACAGCTTGAGTACCGTCGATCTTATGATACGCACAATCACCTGATGCAGCCAATTGAGTATAATAACTAATAAGCGGCTTAGTTTGCTCGTGATAAATACCAAGACGTTTACGCACAGTCTGTTCTTGGTCATCTGGACGGATAGCCAATTCTTCACCCGTCTCATCATCCTTGCTTTCAACCTTAGGTGGGTTGTAGCGCAGGTGATAAACGCGACCAGAACTAGGGTGCACTCTGCGACCGCTCATTCGCTCAACTATGACTTCGTCACCCACATCAAATTCGATAACATGATCTATTTTGATACCTGCATCTTGCATTGCATCAGCTTGAGGAATAGTACGAGGGAAACCATCAAGTAAAAATCCCTTATCACAATCAGCTTGACTAATACGTTCTTTCACCAAACCAATAATCAATTCGTCAGAAACCAGTTTGCCCTCATCCATTACGCGTTTTGCAATTAAACCAAGCTCGGTGCCTGCTTTAATTGCTGCACGTAACATGTCTCCGGTAGATATTTGAGGGATACCGAACTTGCCCATTAAAAATTGGGCTTGTGTACCCTTACCTGCCCCAGGAGCGCCAAGAAGAATAATGCGCATACCGTGTCCTCTGAATAAAAGTGTATTTAAAAAAGTAAAGCCGCAACTTTACACACTCAACTTTGATGTTACAAGAATATTAAGGCTTTAAATATAAGACTTAGTTCGTAATAAGCAAACTTTTAAGCCGTTAAAACAAAAACGAGCCTGTAAGCCCGTTTTTGTTATATTAACTTAAGCCTTCATGGGGCTATTTTGCTAAGCTCGCTAGTAGCTTGTTTAAGTTTTGCACAAAGCTAGCCGGGTCTTTCAAACTGCCCTGCTCTGACAATGCAGCCTGATCAAAAAGAACATCTGTCCATTGAGAAAACTGCTCTTCATCTTGCACTTCAGCTAATAACTTGACTAATTGATGTTCAGGATTCATTTCAAAATGATACTGCGCTTCAGGTACAGGTTGACCTGCAGCCTGCATCAATTTAATCATTTGGGTTGTCATACCTTGTTCATCTGCAACAATACAAGCAGGGGAATCTGTTAAGCGATGAGTGAATTTAACGTCTTTCACTCTATCACCTAATGCCGTTTTAACTCGTTCAGCTAAACCTTCAACCTGCTTTTCTGCTTCTTCTAAGGCCTTTTTACTGTCTTCGTCTTCTAAATCACCTAAATCTAACGCACCATGGGTGATAGATTGGAAGGATTTTTCATCGAATTCAGTTAAGTGCGACATCAACCACTCGTCTACGCGATCAGCCATTAACAACACTTCGATACCTTTCTTACGGAAGATTTCTAAGTGTGGGCTAGATTTAGCCGCTTTATAGTTGTCTGCAGTGATGTAGTAAATTTTCTCTTGTTTTTCTTGCATGCGACCAATGTAGTCAGCAAGAGAAACTGTTTGTGCTTCAGAATCTGTACTCGTTGAAGCAAAACGCATTAACCCAGCAATTTTTTCTTTGTTGGCAAAATCTTCAGCAGGGCCTTCTTTTAAGGCATTACCAAATTCAGCCCAAAATGCCAGATACTTTTCGGCATCATTTTTGGCAATTTTTTCAAGCATCTGTAATACACGTTTAGTGCAACCTTGACGCATCGCCTGAGTGACTTTGTTGTCTTGTAATATTTCACGCGATACGTTTAAGGGTAAATCGTTAGAGTCCAGCAAACCTTTCACAAAACGAAGATATGTTGGTAACATTTGCTCAGCGTCATCCATGATGAATACGCGATGTACATAAAGCTTAAGTCCGTGTTTGTGATCACGGTTCCACATATCAAAAGGTGCTTTACTTGGGATATATAATAAGCTGGTGTATTCAGTTTTACCTTCAACCTTATTATGTGACCAAGTCAATGGATCACTAAAGTCATGGGATATGTGCTTATAGAATTCTTTGTATTCGTCTTCACTCACATCAGACTTATCACGGGTCCAAAGTGCTGTTGCTTTGTTCACTGCTTCCCAAAATCCCGGAACTGCTGGGATCTTAGTATCATCAGGACCCTCACGCTCAGGCTCTTCTTCCTTAAAAATTTTCACTGGAATACTAATATGATCAGAATATTTGCTCACGATTGAGCGCAGACGCCAATCATCTAAAAATTCTTTTTCTTCTTCTTTTAAATGAAGAGTGATCTCTGTACCGCGTTTAGCTTTTTCAATATCGGTAATCGTAAACTCACCTTCACCTGCAGATTCCCATTGCACACCTAGTGCCTTGTCGTCACCAGCAGCACGAGTGCGCACTGTGACATTATCAGCTACAATAAATGAGGAATAGAAACCTACACCAAATTGGCCAATAAGCTGTGAGTCTTTGGCATCGTCACCAGACAATTTACCAAAAAACTCTTTGGTACCAGACTTAGCGATGGTACCTAAATGTTCAATCACATCGACTTTATTCATACCAATACCGTTATCGGTAACGGTAATAGTACCCGCTTCTTTATCGATGCTGAGCTTAACGTGTAAATCACCATCACCCTCGTAAAGACTGTCGTTAGACAAGGCTTTAAAGCGTAATTTATCTGCAGCATCAGCTGCGTTGGAAACTAGTTCACGTAAAAATATTTCTTTGTTTGAGTAAAGCGAATGGATCATCAATTGAAGTAATTGTTTTACTTCGGTTTGAAATCCATGAGTTTCTTGATGGACTGATTCAGCCATAGCCAAGTGTCTCCTGAGTTGTGGTTACTAAAATGATGGTTTGTAAATGAGGTCGGTTAGTTTGTTTTCAAGGATAACTTCACAATTTGTTTTTATTTGACTGTTAATCAAGCCTCAGTCATTTACAATAAGTAATCAGGTTCAGCCATTGTGGCTGCCATGAAGTTAGTGAGGTTTCATGCCAATAGAGTCAAACGAGTTGCAAACTGCCATCTGGATTTATGATATTGAGCACTTCAGTATTGTTTGGGCAAATCAGGCAGCTCTGAAGTTATGGGATTCCCCGTCTGTAGAAGCCCTAAAAGAAAGAGACTTAAAAACAGGATTATCTGCTGCAGTACAAGACAGCCTCATTCAATATCAACAAGCATTTAAACAAAATCATGTGATTCAAGAAAATTGGTCTTTCACCCCAAATGGCATAGATACCCAAGCATTTTGCCAATTGTCTGGTTATATATTAGCTGATGGCAGGATGGCTATGTTGGTTGAAGCAACAACAGCTAATATGCAGCACATAAGTGCACCGTATAGCGCCACAACTATCGTTTCTAGTTACGCAATTAACGGCGAGTTTATAAGCGGTAACCCACCTTTCATTAAAACTTTTGGACATCAAGTGGCGCATTTAGAGACGTTAGTGTGCGATCCAAACATGCTACAAAATATCTTTAAAAGTATTAAAAAAGGAACACGTTTTGAAGCTGATGTGTTGATGAATACATCACAAGGTGAAACTTGGTATCACTTGTTTGCTGACAATTCGCAACATCAGAAAGGCAACGCCACTATATTACTGCATCATTATGATATTCATGAACGCAAGACTACTGAGCAAGCCTTGCGACAGCAAGCTTGGACTGACCCACTTACCGGCTTATTTAATCGCCGCGGCCTAGCCCATGCGTTACAACACAGTGTGGAAGCGAATACCCCCTTTACCTTGTTATATATCGACTTAGACGGTTTTAAGATGGTAAACGACTCTTCGGGACATGGTGCCGGCGACATTATTTTGCATGAGGTTGCCAACAGACTGCGCAAAAATAGTTTACCCACGGCAACGCTGTGTAGGTTCGGTGGTGATGAATTTGTTTTTGCTGTGTACGAAGACTTACCAGAACAGGAATTAGTTAGTTTATTGAACCAAATAATTGAGTCTATCTCAATGCCCTACCTAGACACTCAGCAAAACCCAATATTGTTATCTGCTAGCATAGGTTTATCGCGCTTTCCTGATAACGGTAATGATATTGAACATTTGATCATGTGCGCAGATGCTGCCATGTATGAAGCCAAAATATTAGGCAAAAAAAGATGGGTCGAGTATCAATTTGGCATGGAAAAAAGCTTAAAACGTCTTAGCGATTTAGCACAAAAGCTATCTTTAGCTGAAAAAAATAATGAATTGTCCCTACATTATCAACCCATAATTGACATAACCACCGATCAAATTACCTCTTTTGAAGCATTACTGCGATGGTATAACCCAGACTTGGGTAATACCAGCCCGCAAGAGGTGATTGACGTAGCAGAAAAAACCGGACTGATCCATGATATTGAAAATTGGGTCCTCAACCGCGCCCTGAAAGACCTACTCACATTCAAACAGATAATTGGCCAACATATCACTATGGCCATCAATATTTCAGGCTTACATATGTCAGAGCCAAATCTTGGTAACTATGTCTTCTCGCTATTGAAACGCTATAATCTGCAACCTGCTGATCTAACTATTGAGCTGACAGAAAGCGTATTATTGACCAATATTGATGCCGCTGACTCCCCTGCCAACCAAATGACCAAGCAAGGGATTAAGTTGAGTATTGATGATTTTGGTACTGGTTATTCGTCTCTAGCTTATTTACATGCCATACCCGCCTCTGTTGTAAAAGTTGATCGGGCATTTTTAAATCAAACAGAAAATAACACTGTCACGCTAGAGTGCATTCAAACACTGGTGAGTTCACTGGACATGAAAAGTTTGATTGAAGGTATTGAAACAAAAAGTCAGGCATCATTATTACACAGTCTTGGATTCAACTTACAACAAGGGTATTTCCATGGCAGACCAAAACCACTGGATTATTATTTATCTGAGTCTTTTACTCAGTAACGCTTAAATGTCTCTGCGGCCATTAAAAGCATAAGTCAAAGTATTGCCATCAATAAATTCTAACTCACCGCCAACAGGCACTCCATGAGCAATACGGCTAGCTTTGATATCTTGGGTCTTACACATTTGTGCGATGTAATGTGCAGTCGCTTCACCTTCTACAGTAGGATTGGTCGCCAAAATCACTTCTTTAATATCATCGTTTTCAAATATCTGGGATAGCTGCTCTAAACCAATGTCAGCTGGACCAATACCATCTATCGGCGATAAATGCCCCATCAATACAAAATAGCGGCCTTTAAACTCCAGCGTTTGCTCGACAGCCAGCATATCTTGAGGAGATTCCACAATACATAATGTTTGGTTTTCTTGACGCTTTGGGTTTGCACAAATTTCACAGAACTTATTTTCACAGAAGGTCCGGCATTGCTCACAATGTTTGACGTGTTCCATGGCATTGTGCAACACATGGCTTAACTGAATCGCTCCTTGACGATTTCGCTCTAAGAGATGAAACGCCATGCGTTGAGCACTCTTAGGCCCTACACCAGGTAAAATTTTAAAAGCATCAATCAATTCTTTAATCAAGGGGCTAAACTGCATCCATCACCTACGTTTTTTGTTTTGCTTATAGTTACTCTCGGGCAGCTACTGGCTTAAAAAGGCATCTTAAAGCCTGGAGGTAAAGGCATTCCGCCAGTCACATCAGCCATTTTTTCTTTAGTCGTTTCTTGTACACGTCTCACGCCATCATTAAAAGCTGCAGCGACCAAGTCTTCGATCATTTCTTTATCATCTTCCATCAGGCTTGAGTCGATATCTACGCGACGTACTGCATGACTGCATGTCATAGTGATTTTAACCAAACCCGCACCAGACTGTCCGGTGACTTCTGTTTTGGCTAACTCTTCTTGATTTTTTTGCATACGCTCTTGCATTTGTTGCGCCTGCTTCATCATGTTCCCCATTCCACCTTTCATCATAATCTGTCTCTCTTTCTCTATAATCAATATTTAAATTTGGCCGCCTATCCAGCTTGCTTATCTAGCTTGGATACTTTGTTCATCTACCTTGGCAGCAAAATGTTGTAGTAACAATTGAATGCCGGGATCACGTTTGACCACTTCCCGAGCATATTCATTACGCACTTGGTTCACTTTTAGTTGCAAAGCATAAGGAGTGTTAATGGGTTTCCCTAGCGCAATTTCAAGATCAATAGGCCCATTAAGTGCTAAACAAAGCGCGTCTTTAAGCTGTTGGTGCGCTGCATCAGAAATAAGATGTGCTTTAGTCTCTAAAAGTGTCAATTTAACAGTGTTACCCTGTTGATTAAAAGCAGAGTGTAAAGCCAATTGTTTCGTCAATGCCGTCACTTGCATATCTTCAATTAATTGACTCCATTCATCAATTTGTAACGCTTTTAGGACTTTTTGTTTGTTAGGCAAAAAAGCAGTGACCTCTAAGGTAACATTCCCAACATTTTCTTCATCTAAATGCGCAAAAGAGTCAAAATACTCTGCTTCCTGTAATGTTTTTTCTGCTGAGAAAGGACTGATCACCGGTGTTAATAAAGCGGTATCCATTGGTGAGGCGGGTGACTCGTTTTCAACCGGCCATGGCGGTACATTATCTATTATGTGGTCTGCGCTAGAAGATGTGAGTTGTGGTTCCGAAATGTGAGCTGATGGTGTGTGTATATCCTGACTTGGCTTTTTATCATTAGCCACATCAGATTTATTTTCAGCCTCTTGGTTTTGCTTACGGATCGAGGCTAAATTGAATGGCGCTGAACTTTCAGACTTTTTTACCTGTGCAGCCCCTTCCCCCTCTTCACGTTGGCTTTGTTTAAGTTTATTGCGAAGTGCGATTAATTCAGCGGTTGAGGTATTAGGTTTTGTATCAGTTTGCTGTTGAGGTGGCTCATGAGTAGCCTGTGCCTGCATTGCATCATTTTCATAACTCGACGGTTCATGATCACTATCAAATCCAGCAGGAGGCTGTTCTTCCAACGAAACAGGTTGATATTGGTCATAATCTATTGGCTGATGACCAAAATTTTCTGCCTGCACCATAATATCTTGTTGCTGAGCAAATAATTCAGTGTCTGAGCGTGTTGCTTGATCATGCTGAGGTTGTCTACTTTGATCTTGTTTTGGTTCAGGTGAAAGCTCGGGTGAAAGCTCGAATGAATGTTTAGATAAAGGCTCTGCACTGAACTCTTGATGAAGCACAAGACTATTTTCAGCTATCTCTTCATCCGGACTGTTTTGGTGGCCCAAACCCTCAGCAATAGGTTCAAGTAAAGGTTCGCCTTGATTTATCAGATCATTAGCGTTATGTGTTACGGGATCGGTAGATAAGGGGTCTAATGTAGCATTGTCTATTGCTTGACTAGTGGGTTGTTGTGAAACCACTTCAACATCTGGCGTTAAAGCGACAATGTCTAGTGCGTCTAGTTTTACATTATTCGGACAAAAAGCCAGCATCCGCAACAATGTCATTTCTAGACCGGTTCTGGCATCGGCTGCATGGGGTAAGTCTTTTTTACCTGTTAGGGCAATTTGATAGAGCAATTGAATGTGTTCAGCGGGTACAGATTGGGCCAATTGAAAAATAGCTCTGGCAGAAATAGTTTCTAACTTACAAGCGTCGGGCACAAACTGTGTTAAGGCAATTTGATGGAACAGACTCATGATTTCAGCCAAGACCAATCCATAGTCGGGTGCTTGATTAGCCATAAATTCGACTTGCTGCATCACTTTTTCGCTGTCTTTTTGAACCACAGAATGAACCAATTTTAGTACTTGGTTCTTATCCATTAATCCCAGCATATCAGTGACTATTTGTATCCCTACTGCGCCATTACCTTGAGCGATGGCTTGATCTGTCAAACTCAACGCATCACGCATACTGCCTTGGGCAGCTCTAGCTAATTGATTGAGTGATTCTTTATCAAACGGGATATTTTCTTGGCAAAGCACAAAATCTAATTGCTGGCTTATTTGTGAACGAGACAAGGCTTTAAGATTAAATTGCAAACAACGGGATAAAATCGTAACAGGTAGTTTTTGCGGATCAGTGGTAGCCAATAAAAACTTGACATGAGGTGGTGGCTCTTCAAGGGTTTTCAGCAAAGCATTAAAACTATGCTTTGACAACATGTGCACTTCATCAATTAAGTAGACTTTGTAGCGACCACGACTGGGTTTGTACTGGACGTTGTCAAGCAACTCGCGCGTATCTTCTACCTTGGTCCGCGATGCAGCATCGATTTCAAGTAAATCAATAAAGTTGCCATTTTCGATTTCTTTACAGGTACTGCATTGACCACAAGGTTTGGCACTTAACCCTTGTTCACAATTTAAACTTTTTGAAAAGATCCGAGCTATGGTAGTTTTACCCACCCCTCGAGTGCCGGTAAATAAATAAGCATGATGCAGCCTATTGTTATCAAGTGCATTAGAAATAGCGGTAACAACATGTTCTTGCCCTACTAATTCGCCAAAACGATTAGGTCGCCATTTTCTTGCTAAAACTTGATAACTCATCTTACTTAGTTACTCGCCATTGAATTCACAAATAGAAAAACTGGTGATACCATAATCGTTGAGTTTTTGAACGCCACCGAGTGCAGGTAAAGCAATAACAAAACCTGCGTGTTCAACTACACCACCTAAGCGTCGCAGCAGATTAGCCGTGGCAATCATGGTGCCACCAGTTGCCAACAAATCATCCAACATCAATACTTTTTCTCCGGGCTTCACTGCATCTCTATGGATTTCTAAACAGTCAGTACCGTATTCAAGTTCATAACTTTCGCTTATCACTTCACGAGGCAGTTTATTTGGCTTACGCACAGGAATAAATCCAATACCTAACTCTATGGCTAAAGGTGCACCAAACAAAAATCCACGGGCTTCAGTACCCGCTACTTTGTCAAAACCCATCGGCGCATAATGCTTCAATAATATTTCGATAGTGGCTGAATAGGCTTTGTGATCTTCTAAAACTGAGGTCACATCACGAAACATGATCCCAGGTTTGGGGTAATCAGGAACGGTTTTAATAACCGATTTTATATATTCGGCGGGCACGAATTTCCCTTAATTTAATAATAAGATAAATAGAGTAGTTGCAGATATTAAAAGTAAAAAACGAACCAACCCACTATGACATGCATTAGTGGCAAAGCTAGCATTACAACTAAGGCGGCAATCAAATAGCCCCAATTAAATGGGTCGTGTGGACTGTTATCATCTTGCATAACTGCACTCCAAACTTAAAGGGTATGCGCCCTTATTTAACAACTAAAATGAAGGCGCAGATGTTAATCCAAAGTTTCATAAATTGATAGCCCTAAAAAGCTTGACCAGTGATGTCTAGACTCAAGAACATGGCGATCCATGGCGACAGCTGGTGCATAAGACAGCATAACTTTGGTGCGCTAACTGCGAAGTCTGTTAGCAATTGGGGCGAATAAGTGAAGTCGACAAACCGTTAGGTTCAAAGGTGATAGAGCTATTTGTCTACAGGAACTAATATTTGTTGCTGCAACAACAGCTGAAGTACTTGTTGAAGTGATTCAGTGATTTGTTGAACCTCAAGTTGTGGCATGGCTTCAATCATCGTTTTAGTGAGCGAATCAGTGGTTGTCACGCCTTGTTGCGTAATGATATTTAACAAGTGTGCAGATACTGCATTAATTAGAGTGAAATTCACCTCATCTGTGGCATCTCGATAAATCACAAGATACACCACCTCGCTAGCCTGTGTGGGTTGAAAATCAGCACTTATTTGATGAACCGGATATTGGTAACTCACTAAGCTCGCTAAGTCTGACATCTGAACTTGAGTTATCTGTGAATATCCATCCCATACTTTAGCTATTTGACTCGATTGACGCACACTGACGTCTAACTCCAACCATTCGTAATGTGCTAATTCGCCCATAAAGACTGGATCACTTTCGGTTAATGCGTATTCACTGCTTAAGTATTCTACAAATTCTTTACTGATATCAATAAAGTAAGGAGAGCGACATCTATGTTCAATAAAAAATTTTCTCCCAAGCTCTTTCCATTGTTGTTCAGAATACAAACTCTCCAAGACAGGGAACCCTGAACTAAGAAAACCCAAAATATTGTTAAAAAATAACTCTCGATATATTTTTAAACGTCTGTCTTCAATATCATCATCAAACGGATTAGCTTGAGGGTTTTTTATATGCTGAATAAAATCATGCTGGATGACTTGGAAAGACTTCATTAGGCTCTAAACTGTTTGGGTAGTTGGGAAGACACTTGCTGCTGAATAGTTCTGATTTTTTCCATTTCCACTAACAATTCATTCATGGGCGGAATATTAAAATCTCTTTCTAACAAGGTCGGAAACACACCATGAATTTCATAGGCCTTTTTAAGTAATTGCCAAACAGGTTCAATCACATCTGCACCGTGAGTATCAATTTTTAAGTCATCCGCTTCGTCATAGTGCCCAGCGATATGTCCATAAACAATTTTACCGCTGGGCATTGCGGTCAAAAAATCCACGGGATCGTAACCGTGATTAATGGAATTAACATAAATATTATTCACATCTAACAACATCAAGCAACCTGACTCGTTGAGCACCGACAATGTAAATTCTTGTTCGCTCATCTCTTGTCCCGGTGCGGCATAATAAGACACATTTTCTAACAACAATGGCCGTTCGATAATATCTTGGACTTGTTTAACCCGCTCGACTACATGCTTGACTGCTTCTTCGGTAAATGGAATAGGCATCAAATCATATAAGTGGCCTTGACCCGAACAGTAACTTAAATGTTCACTGTAATACAAAATCTGATGTCTATCTAAAAACGTTTTAACGCTTTTTACAAAATTGATATCAAGGGGGTCAGGGCTGCCAATAGACAAAGATAAACCGTGGCTAACAAAATGACAGGCAGAGGTAAATTGGTGGAGGTTTTTCTGATATTTTCCGCCGAGGGGGATCCAATTTTCGGGCGCCACTTCCCAAAAATCCACAGAGCTAGGAATATCTGGTAATAGCTCATTAAGCATTTCTCGGCGTAAACCTAAGCCTACCCCTGCAAGATGTTTATTCGTCATAAGATTTGTCACCCTGGAGGTTTTCTAAAATAAAGGCCGGCATTTGCCGGCCTTTATCGTTTTACTAAATTTTCAGTCCGTTTTTAAGCTTGGCCACCGCATTTGCCTTCACCACATTTACCTTCTTTCATGGTCTTAGCCGCTTTTTCGGCTTTATCACCGCCGCATTTGCCTTCACCACATTTACCTTCTTTCATGGTTTTAGCCGCTTTTTCGGTTCTATCACCGCCACATTTGCCTTCACCACATTTACCTTCTTTCATGGTCTTAGCCGCTTTTTCGGCTTTATCACCGCCGCATTTGCCTTCACCACATTTACCTTCTTTCATGGTCTTAGCCGCTTTTTCAGCTTTGTCGCCACCGCAACTGCCTTCTGGGGCAATTTGCATATAGCCTGATTCTAAAGACTGAACGCTAAACGGGTTAGTGTTAGCTTGAACACTAACAGAAGCAAGTGAGCCGATAACCACTGCACCAAGTGCAGTGGCGATTGCTGTTTTTTTAATTTGTTGCATAATGGAATTCCTTTAAAGTGATTAGTCAATCAAAAAACGATTATTAAATATTGTAGTCTGGTTTCAGTACATTAGACCTAAGAGCATTCATTATTCTTTCAGTTTTTTCCCAAACAAATAATTTATGAATGAAGCACTGGTTTTTCAGCTGCACGGCCTATTTACAGTAAGGCACGCTTTTTGTATCAGACCGCCTCTTCATTTTCTTCACCGGTACGAATGCGAATAACCCGCTCTACATCAGATACAAATATTTTCCCATCCCCTATTTTTCCAGTTTGTGCTGTGTTCATAATAGCTTCAATGCAACGCTCTAATTGTTCATTTGCTACTATCAATTCGATCTTAACTTTAGGTAAAAAATCAATATTATACTCAGCACCACGATACAATTCTGTATGACCTTTTTGCCGACCAAAACCTTTTACCTCTGTGACAGTCATGCCGCTTACACCCACTTCTGACAATGCCTCGCGAACATCATCCATTTTAAATGGTTTAATTACCGCTTCAATTTTTTTCATTTTATGTCTCAATTAGTCTGGCTTATTAATTTAAAAAATCATTCGTCATATATGGTTGGAATGGGGACGCGTTTATGTTGGGTTTGTACAAAAATAGCCACCAGTTTTTTAGCAATATGGTCTGCTACTACTTTACCCTCTAAAAAATCATCAATTTGGTCATAACTCATTCCTAGAGCCTGTTCATCAGATTTTTGTGGGGCTAACGTTTCTAAATCAGCTGTTGGCGCTTTATAAATAATATTATGCGGCGCACCTAAAAATTCAGCAACTTGTCTTACTTGGCGTTTATTTAGACCAAATAGAGGTGCAAGATCGCATGCGCCATCACCATACTTAGTATAAAAACCCGTAATATTTTCTGCTGAATGGTCTGTACCCAATACTAAACCATCTAGTAAACCAGCAACTTGATACTGCGTCACCATGCGGGTTCGCGCTTTAACATTACCTTTGACAAAATCGCACTTACTTTCACTACCCGTAAGCAACCCAACAGCATCAAGCGCTAAACGTGTTTGTTGATCAATCGCATCTGCACCAGGTTGGATATTCACTGCTATATGTTGACTTGGCTGAATAAAATCTATTGAGGCTTGAGCGTCGGCCTCATCTGCTTGCACCTTGTATGGCAATCTGACTGCAATAAACTGATAGTGTTTTTGATATTCTTGGTTTAGTTGATTTACGGCAAGTTGAGACAATCTTCCTAAAGTACAAGAATCGACCCCCCCACTTATACCTAAAACTAAAACTGTCATCCCATTACTAATAAGCTGAGATTTAATAAAATTGACCCGACGTTCAACTTCATAATGAACATCGATTTTAGGTAAAACCCGCATTTGTTCTATCACAGTACTCGTTTGCATTTTTCACCTCAATAATGTCATGCCAATCAAAAAACTCAGCTAGGCTGGTGTTCCGCCATTATTACTCTCTAGTGTTTATAACTGGAGAGGTAACTTCAGTTTAATATTATCAACATGTGTATGTTAATCCTAACCTTTGATAACTATTTCATACCCTAACATCTCAAAAATAGTTTATCTTTAGCAGAACCAATAACCATAAGTAATTACCAACTCATTAAACGTCTAGCCGGTTTTGGGCAAGGCGTCGCTTCGAAGCAATGGTATTATCCTTTCTAGAAACGAGAACACGGCACAAAATCGGCTGGTGCTTTTCCGAAAGACCTGCTTTAAAGTAGCTTACCCTGCGTGGCATGAATATAAAAGAGCCCCACTATTCCTGCATTCAAGCGACTTAATTTAGCGACTTTAAATCTCGCTGAGAGAGCCATGAATTATGGCTATTGGTACAAAAAAATGGGAGTGAATAACGTGAAACAGCAAAAAGGGGTGACACTGGTTGAATTAATGATCACTGTTTCCATCATTGCAATAATACTGACATTTGTCGGCCCTAGTATACAAAGCCTCTTAATAAAAAATAGGGTTGTCGCAGAAATCAACGAAACGAGCTCGTTGATCCAATATGCCAGACACCATGCAATAGATGAACAAGCACAGGTAGTGGTATGCCCATCTTCAGATTACTCTATATGCTCAAACGACTGGAATGATCCTAAAATAGTCTTTATTGATGAAGACGATAACGCTATTCGAGGTGACACAGAATCATTACTCGTCAGTATAGGTGCAACCTCTTCCACTAGTTTGATGACCAACACAACTGCTATCATTAAGTTTACCGGAACCGGTGAAGCCAATGAAACCACTGAAATTTTACTTTGTCATAAAGATGGTAAAGCAGAATATGCTCGCTCTTTGTCTGTTACCTTGCAAGGAAGGGTTAAAATGAGTAGCGACAGTGACAGAAATGGCATAAACGAAAATGCTTCAGGTACCGAACTGTCTTGTTAATGTCATAGCTAACTTAATGGATAATCGTAGATTCAGATTATGGGTCGCTAACGACTCATGACAACGTAATCCAACCGCTAGTTCATTTAGCGAAATCAATAACCTCAAATACTCTGTATCAATTCAAATATGCTAAATCAAAACTAAAAACCAATAAAAACGACCTTCTTGTCATATTCTGTTTCTATTATTGTCCTACTATGGTCATATCCTTCACCAATAGACATCAACAACGATGACTCAAAACTAAAAAAGGTATCAATATGCGGTTACTACACACAATGCTACGGGTCGGCAACCTTCAAAAATCAATTGATTTTTACACCAACCTTATGGGTATGAAACTGCTAAATAAAAGTGAAAACAAAGACTACCAATATACTTTGGCCTTTATTGGATATGGTGAAGAGTCGGATACAACCGTGTTGGAGCTAACCTATAACTGGGGCCAAGAACACTACAATATAGGTGATGCCTTTGGTCATATCGCTATCGGAGTCGATAATATCTATGGCATATGTGAATTTATTGAGCAACAAGGTGGGGATGTATACCGTAAGCCGGGTCCCGTAAAAGGTGGCACATCAGTGATCGCTTTTGTGCGTGATCCCGACGGTTATGCTATCGAATTAATTGAACGTAAATAAAGTAAATAAAGTAAATATTATGAAATACTACCTTTTAGGAATACTAATTTTGGTCTCTTCTTGTCAGATGATTCCCCCAAAACTTTTAGTTATTGCCGATAAACCTTTAATCATTGCTCACAGAGGTGCTCCCGGTTACTTACCAGAACATACCCTTGAGTCGATTACCTTAGCCTATGCCCAAGGCGCTGACTTTATTGAGCAAGATTTGGTAGTGACCAAAGATTCTAAATTAATCGTTTTGCACGATATTCACCTTGAAACAGTGACAAATGTAGAGCAAGTATTTCCCAGCAGAAAGCGTGAAGATGGACGTTATTATGCTTTGGACTTTACTTTGGCTGAATTGAAAACGCTTAACGTCCATGAGCGTCAAGATGCAAACGGCAAACAAGTGTTTCCTAATCGCTATCAAGGCCAAGGCAAGGGTACGTTTCACATTGCCACTTTTGAAGAACAAATTGAATTGATCCAACAACTCAATCGCCAGTTCAACAAAACTACTGGCTTCTATCCCGAGATAAAGTCTCCCGCTTGGCATAAGCAGCAAGGTGTGGATATCAGCCAACTGGTAATGGCCGTTTTGCGAAAACATAAGCTAGATGATCCAGATAAAGCTGTATATTTGCAGTGTTTTGACTTTTCTGAAACTCAGCGATTACGAAATGATCTAGATGCGAAAGTCAAACTCATACAACTTATTGGCGAGAATGATTGGCAAGAGTCGCCTACCGATTATGACTTTTTAAAGACGCCAGCGGGATTAAAGGCTATAGCTAAAGTCGCCCAAGGGATCGGCCCATGGATACCTCAACTTGTTGATTTAAAAATAATGCAGCCTACCGCATTTGTTGAACAGGCACATATTGCTGGCCTACAAGTCCATCCATATACTTTTCGCAAAGACGCATTGCCAGAAAATATCAATACACAACAAACACTACAACTATTGTTTAAGGATTTAAAAGTGAATGGTTTGTTCACGGATTTTACGGATACTGTAGTGACTTATCTTGGGGAATAATTGACCTTTGTTGGGGGCTCTTGTTGGACAAAGAAACACGCCTAGGTAATCTGAATCACACTGACGCATTTACTGGTCGAACGGAATTTGATTGCCTCGCTTTTGTCAAACAGAACAGACTATTCACTTAATTCAAAGTCGCCAATCAGTATCCCTTTCCCATTAGCGATCACTTCAACCTTGTGTGACCCTGCGTACAAAGTACGTGTGGTCATAGGTTTTAATGACACTTTTTTGGAAAATTTAAGCGACTGATTAGCCCTTAGTTCAACAGCTTTAAACTTAAATACTTTTGGATTAGATTTACCATTGGCCTTAATAAAGTGAATAGCAAAATCAACCATTAAGGCCACCGTTTTATTGGCTTGATTAACCAATTCAAAACTAACTTGAACTCTGCCTCCCATTTTGGCGTTTTCTGGTGTTATGTAGACATTTTCAATTTTAACATCAGCGTTGTCACCATACCCCAGAGCCTGCAATGCACCTTTCTCACCACGTTTAATCGCGCTTCGCAGCGCATGTTCAACAAAACCATCACTGTCAAAATTAGGGTCTACATGCAAGAGCATATGAGCAATGTTTTTGGCGACACTGATGTCATAATAGTTTTTAAGAGGTTCAGCCAAGTAACTAAAACGCCATAAGTTGTTTAGTGGCGACCTTGCAACACATGCAGTTTCGCGAAATAAAGTTTCTCATCTAACTTCGTATAAGCTAACTCTGAAGCCTTTTGCATTGCCTTACTGGCTTCACTTTTATTTCCCAGTTGAAAATAACTCTTCGCCTGACCAAAAAAACTTTCATGTAAATAGGGCGCCATATCGGCAGACTTTTTGTAAAGGTATAAGGCTTTCGAATAATTTTCTTTTCCATAGGCCTGATTAGCTAAATCATGCCAGCGATATGGGTTGTCATCTTCAATCTCCATATACATATCTTCATACTCAGCAGCGTCTGCATTTCTGTTACTTTCTTTAAGCATAATAACGTAATTAATTAAAATACTTACTGAGCCTTTTGTATGCTCTAGAACATGCTTATAAATTGATTCAGCTACATTAAATTTTCCGAATTTTTTATGCACGACGGCCAAAGTATTCAGTGTTTCGATATTATTTGGCGATAACTGCATGGCTGCAGCTAACAAAGAATATGCCATATCCAAATCATCCACCATTAGGGCTTTGACAGCCAAGTTTTGATAATACATAGACACAAAATCATCGTCGCTAACGACATCCCCTAAGACCCCCCCAGGCGAAGGAAAATAATCAATGATGACTTTTGAAAATGAAAAACTAAATTTGTCCTTATCAGTTTGGGGCGGCGCATGTATATGTGTTTGTACATGAGAAGAAATAGTCATAACGCCATTTTTACGGGAGTAAAGCGGCGCAGAATTAACTTTACGAAACTCAACTTTAAGACCAACTAACGATGCATAAGCTTTGGTTAAAATGGCGAGAGAGAGGCAGTTACCTGCTTGCTCAGTAGAAGCCAAATCGGCATTGTAGGTATCACCTTTGTAAGAAAATCCGCCCATAAAATCATCTAAGTATTGGGCCAATTGTTTATGTCCATCAACCGTTTGGTTTTCAAGAGCATGGTAATACGATAAAAAATGATGTTTCCTTTCATCGTTGAGATAAAATATATCATGTACTTGAGGGACGGCGATTAAAGTGTAAGCATCACTTTGCCATTTTACTTGAGGCAAAGGTAGGGTGTTTGCAGACACTAACGTTTCACTATGACCAGCACATCCCGTCACTAGTAATATCAAAAACAAATTTGCGAATTGTTTGCTCCCTTTCATTTTACTCCTCCTTTCACTTCACAAATTCAAATGATTAGGAAATGTATCGGATTTAACGCAATCTATCTATAAAAATAAATCACCGTATTTATTTAAGTTTAGCAATCGACACCTTATTGATATTGTTGCTTAATCAAATCCGCACAACGTTCTGCAATCATGATAGTGGGAGCGTTAGTATTGCCACCAACCAGAGTGGGCATCACAGAGGCATCTACCACTCTTAAGCCTCTTATATTTTTTACTTTTAGTTCTGGGTCTACCACTGTCATAACATCGCTTATATCACCCATTTTACAGGTACCTACTGGGTGATAAATGGTTTCGGATTTTTTGCGGATAAAGGCTAATATTTCTGCATCACTTTGTGCTTCTGGGCCTGGCCCCACTTCCCAAGACTGATATTGATTAAACGAAGGTGCCGCCAAAATTTTTCTGGCACTGCGCACACCATCAATCATCACTTTTTGATCGTCAGGATGTTCCAAGTAATGAGGGTCAATCATGGCAAGATCGTTTGGCTTATTTGAACGTAATTTAATTTCACCTCGGCTCTTGGGATACAGACCACATACATGGACTCCGTATCCATAACCAAAAGCGGTTGAACGCCCGTGATCAAGCAAAATCGCTGGTAAGAAGTGATATTGAATATCAGGAATATCTGCACAACGTTGTGTTTTAACAAAACCTCCCGCCTCAGCAACATTACTGGTAAAAATACCTTGTCGATTAAACATATAGTTAAATGCGTTTTTGACATAACGTGGAATAAGAGCAAGTGAAATTGAATAACTGTCACGGTTTCTGCAGCGATGTTGCACTATGGTGTCAAGGTGATCTTGTAAGTTTTGTCCCACTCCAGGTAAATCTGCTTTTATTTCAATACCTTTTTCAGCTAGATGTTCTTTGGGCCCTAAACCTGACAGCATTAATACTTGAGGAGAGTTGATCGCACCAGCAGATAACAACACCTCTTTATTAGCAGTGAGTTCGACAGATTGGCCATCGAGCTGCAGTTTTACACCTGTCGCCACGCCATCGACGATTTGAATTTTCTCAACCAAAGCTTTAGTTAACACGGTTAGATTAGACCTTGTTAACGCCGGTGTTAAATAACCTTTTGATGTAGAACAACGTTGCCCATTTTCCTGGGTAACCTGATAAAAGCCCAACCCTTCGCGGTTAGCACTATTAAAGTCAGTGACGTTAGACAAACCAATCTGTTCAGCTGCATCAACAAAGGCATGTGAAAGAGGGTTGGTATGGCGCAAATCACTGACACTCAGATAACCGTCTGCACCGTGCAATTCACTTTCACCATGCTGTTGTTTTTCAGACTTTTTAAAATAAGGTAATACGGCTTTCCAATCCCATCCTGTGGCGCCCATATTACTCCATCGGTCATAATCTTCTGGCACACCACGTATGTAACACATCGCATTAAGAGAACTTGAGCCACCTAATACTTTACCTCGTGGCCAAAAAAGTTTGCGATTATGTAATTGAGTTTGTGGCTCGGTATCGTATTTCCAACCTAAATTAGTCATACGGGAAAGAAAAGCCAAACCGAATGGGATATGAATAAAAGGACTTTTATCTTTACCTCCGGCTTCAATTAAGCATACACTAAATTGATTGTTTTCAGTTAAGCGCGCAGCTAAGGTAGCACCTGCTGAGCCGGCGCCGATAATAATAAAGTCAAACTGTGTCTGAGAAAGTTTTTGCATGAAATCGATTACTTATTTACACTGAATTTTAAGAGCTGTTGCTTTTTAGTATACCGTTGAAACAAAATTATCAGCGGGAACAAGATTAGCAATACTCATCTGATGTCATACCAGTAAGTGTATCAAAAAAGCAACCTAAGTGTTACTTTCTTGTAAACGCGAACCTAGTCCAGCAGAATAACTTTATACAATAAAATTCAATTAGTTATAAAATCCATGTTGCATAAAGCATTATCACAAATATCTATGGAGAAGCATTAGTTTGGGTTCACAATCGTTCAAAACCTCATTGCGGATGTTTCTTGCTAAGTGTCTTATCCGCTTTAAAAAACTTAAGCACGTGGATTATTCAGTGGATGATATCAGTCAATTAATTATGCCTCACTTACCGCTTTCATTTCCTATTTCTGTACCTAGAGGTGAGGGACGCTTTACCCTCTCGAAAGTCAAAATTTCCATGCCTACCGACTCACATTTTATTCAAGGTGAGGTGTTGGGCGGTATTCAAGTCACCTATCTCGCCAATCCCATTTACCGTGCTCATGTTATGTTGGTGGTACAAGCCAAGCCCCAATATTCTCACATCACAAACAACGTGCTTTTAACTGATATTCGTATTACCGATATTCATATGTTAAATGATGAATATTCCATTTTAAAAGATACCTCTAACCTCATTAATCAATTTGTCCCTAGCCCAGTGGTATCTATGGTAACGGGAACGATGAAAACCGCCTTTAATATTATGACAGGCACTAAAGCTTCCGAAGCCAATAGTTATTTACAAATGTATCTAAGTGGCAGCAAAAAGAAGGTATTGGATTACCACAAACCACAAATTGAAAATATCATTATTGAATTGGCGGCCAGTGAAGATATGCAATACAGCTTGGACATAAACGACTTTGAAGAAAGTTTATTTATTCAATATGGCAAAGAAGTCAATATTGAAGATGGTCATTTGAGATTTAAGTTCTAGGGGGATCGTTTAAGCCCTCCTTCTCCATAAATTCTGATTTGCCTGATCACAAAAATATTCATGAGGTTACCAATAATAAGGACTAAGACCCTTACACTTTTACCAGACTGTGTAGCGATAACGGCACGTCCTGTATTTCAACGTTTAGTTGAGCCAATTTTTATGTATTTGCAGGCTCATTTATGTAGACACTTCATTAAGTTTTTCGCCAATATCATCAATATTAAGACTAGGGTCATCGAGACATTTTTCCAACATATCAAACGCTTCGATGCAGTAACCTGCTAAGGGCTCTAAACTATCAATATTATTATTACAACAAACGAGTCCGATATTGGCCTGACCATTATAAGTCACCATAGTAATGTTCACTCCACCACCAGGTGTGATAGTTGAAATAGGGTATGCAGCCAACATTTGACTATCTTTAAAATACATTACGTCAGAAGGCCCAGGCATATTTGACACCAACATATTAGCGATAGGTTTGACCCAATTCGACAAGCCTAACATTTCAAAGATCAAGGCATAGGTCTGAATTAACAAGGTGTAATAGCTAAATGATGCCGGATGAGAAGTCATTGCTGCTCTTTTGACTTTTCGATGATTTACGATTATTTCTCTGAGTCTAAGATAAGGATCCGTGTGTCCATGGGCCAGCTCAACTGGCACTATTGCGATGTGATTGCCATAAGTTGTTTCGCCAGGTTTGCGTAAATTAATGGGCATATTAGTGAACAACGCTTTTTCAAATGTCTGCCCATAGTCAGCGAGTTGCCTATGAACGGCGATATCAAACACACACAACATCACTTCATTGGCTGTGGCTCTTAAGCGTTTGCTTAGCACTTTAACACGGCTAAAGTCGATATCTAAGGTAGCCATCGCACGGCCTTTTGTCACTTGCCCAGTTAGCACTGTTTTAGTGCCGGTAAAAGGCAACGGCATATAGTCTTTATTTATCCTAAGTAATTTTATCAATAACCTAAACCAGATCCAAATAGAATCCTTAACGGCTATAAATAAACCACATAGGCCACCAAATACGGCTTTAAACCATGGTATTTTATGGCGTGTTTTTTGAGTTCTGTCCATTGCCCAAACAGGTACAAACCCCTTATTAATCGGGCTCTGATTATAACCTGCCTGAAACCAACGGATTAAGGTACTGCCATCTCCGCACATATGATGAATTTTGATATATAAAGCAAACTGCTCTGTATTGATGTCTTTAATTAAATGAAATTGCCAAAGTGGCTTATCTCTGTCCAGCCAAGTTTCATGCAAGCTCGCGACAAATATATTTAAGGCAGTCTTATCGTTCAAATCATCGATATGATGCAATTGAACGTGGTATTGCATGTCTAAGTGCTCAACAGGTACGAACTTAACTGGGTAACCCATAACCGTTCTGACACGACAGTTAAAGGGTGCGGTAGCTTGGTTGAAAGAGTGCATTTCTGCCAACAATTCATCTACATAATCGCTTGCCGCATCAGCGGGTATTTTCAGCAGTTGCAAAATTGCGACATGTTTAGGATTAGCCTCAGTCTCAGTGATCCAAAAGGTCTTATCGAGAAATGTGAGTTTTTTACTCAAAACATTATCCTTGTATGCTGATACACAACACGTTTTAGTTCATTATGCTTCATTGGTGAATTTGTGATTGACTATGGCTTCTTGCAAATGATGTAACTCACCGGGCTCGATGTTGATGTAAGGCAATAACGCGAATAAAATTGCTGACAAACTTTTATATAAATACTCATCACCATTGAGATCATGACCTTTTAAAGCGTAATAATTTCCCGCCTGACTAAAGACTAATCCGATAATTTCGACCATTTGATTACACTGACCGGCAGAAGCAGTAATGGTTCCTTGTATCACAAACTGTGCCAAAAGCTTAGTCACGCAACGTTCCTGGACGGTCATTAACTTGATAAATCCTTTGGCCACACGCGGGTATTTATCGGTTAAATCAGTTGGGTTTCGATATAAAAAACGAAACAAATGATTTTTTTCAATAATCAGGTATAGATAATAAAAAAAATCTTCAATGCTAAGCACAGTATCTGTTTGCTTGCTCGGAGCATCTATAATGCCGCGCAACTGATCTTGATAAAGATCAAACAATGCACCCACTATGACTTCTTTACCTTTAAAATGATAATACAAATTGCCAGGACTGATATCTAATTCCATTGCAATCTCCACACTGCTAACGTTGTTTTCCCCTTGATGATTAAAAATATCAAGAGCAGTTATTAATATACGTTCGGCCGTTTTCATTTTATTATTACCAATAAATGTGATGGGACATGTCAATCTGATTGATAGATTGACATACTGTTTATAACCAGTGCAAGTATTTGAAAGTAAGGCTCTTGCTTCTTTAATAATATGACAAGACTAAAGTATTCACCGAGGTAAAAAATGATAAGAGTGTTGTTCAACAAAAAAGGCGGTGTGGGTAAGTCAAGTTTGGCAGTAAACCTTGCAGCTATTTCTGCCAGTCAGGGATACCGAACCTTACTCATTGACTTGGATACACAATGTAATAGTACAGCCTATCTGGATGTGACTGATCTGCCCAATGACTGCAGCATAGCGGATTTATTTGAACAAACCATCACCTTTCATCTACATCGGCGCCCTGCCAGTGACTTCTGTCGTCCAACACAAGTTGAAAATCTGGATATTATTGCTGGCTCAGAACGTCTTACGGAGATGGAGAGCGAGTTAGACAATAGGCATAAAATTTATAAACTGCGAGAAGCCTTAGACTCACTAAAAGATACCTATCAACATATTTTTATTGATACAGCACCCGCGCTCAACTTTTACAGCATGTCGGCGTTAATTGCTGCACAACGATGTTTAATACCGATTGATTGCGACGACTTCGCTCGGCAAGGATTGTATAGCCTGCAAAAAAAGATTGCAGAGATAAAAGAAGATCATAATGAAAGTTTGGAAATAGAAGGGATCATTGCGAATCAATATATGATTAATGCTAATCTACCAAAACAAATCATTAATGAATTAATAGCAGAAGGTTTTCCGGTGTTATCAGAGTATATCGGTCAGTCAGTTAAGATGCGCGAGTCACACCAAGCTAAAAAACCCCTCATTTTGCTTGCCCCTAAACATAAACTCACTCAGTCTCTGATAGGTATTTTTAATTTGTTAGATAAAAGTTAGTTGCTTTATAAAGGTTTTAAAAGGGTGTTATTGACGGATGTTTTTTATTGCCAATTGAAATGAACCAGCTTGTTTATCCGCAAGCATGAAGCCTATTTGTCTGACGTCAGAAAATGACAAAACCGGTGCACGACTAACAGTACGCCCCCGGAATTGAGCCACAAAATCCTCTTCATTAAAAGCCAAGGTTTGCCATCTATCGCTGCTACTAGAAAACGTTGCGACATATGCCACACCATCGAACCCTTTGTTGGTTCTCAGTCGCAGCTGATAACTTCGACCATCACCATTAATTTCTATCACAATTGGCGTAGTGCCGCTTTTGAGTGTCACTGGCCCAACACGCCTTACAGAGGCAAACCCGCCATTATTTTTTAAAGAGAGTTCACCTTCAAAATAAGCAATATTGTCAACCACACGTAGATTCGACTGTGACAATCCTCCCATAACACTATCGTTAACGCGATACCAGTAATTGCGTTCTTCAGCACTTGAAAAGTCGACATCCCACTGGGCTGATACATTGGTGCATTTCATGATAAACAGAACAAGTAAGATAGTTTTCATAAAGATTGATACGTCAAAAGTGAGGAATTAGATTAATGTCTCGAATTTGATATTGGAGTGACGAAGTTTTGCTAGGTAAATACCAAATACAACTGCACAAAACCAGCCCCCATACCTAATAAGGCCCCCGTTAAAATCAACTTCCATTCATCAGCCTCGTAAGCTGGACGAAGTACACCTTCAAATTCTTCAGGCGACAAAGCCTCCATACGCTCGCACAGATCATCGGCAATTCTCAGTGCTTTATTGGTATATTCATAGGCATATGCCAAGTATTTTTCTGAGTCATTAAAAATGCGCTGCGAAGCGAGTTCTTTCATTTTATAATAAGAGTCTGAGCCTAGCCCTAAGGCAAAGTAAGGCTGTGCAATAGCAATATAACGCTCAATTGCATCATTCACATGCAATTCAATCAATTCCAACAATTGTCCAGATCCTGAACCATGCACCGCAATTTCCATGATGTTTTTTGAAGTCATTAGTTTAGTCTCAATGATGTCTGAATACACACGAGACACTTCTTTCTGGCGCTTTAAAAACATGCCTTGAATGGTAAACCCCATAAACTTGATTGGATGTTTTGGTTCAAAAATGATCTTCAACGCAATCCAATTTGTGGCATACCCTACTATTAAGCCACCCACAGGCAATACCCACCAAGTAGGATAAAACATCCAAACGACCATAGTCGGCAAACCAAATAAAAAGCCAAAATAAAAGCCTGATTTTTCAATAAATGGAAATTCCTTCTCACCAGACTTTAAGAAAATTTCGTTGATAAGTTCGGGAGCGTTAACCAATTGCCCAACCACGAGCTCTTTTATATCGACTATTTCTTCAATGTTGTACTTGAAGTCATTCACCATATTGGTCACAACATTTGGAATATCAGCTTCTACCCTAGCATAAACAAGGTTTTTACCGTGCACAGGCAAGGATGCCCACAACTGTGGTGCAGACTCCCTCATCACTTCGTTGATAATAGTTCGAATAGTTTGCTTAAGACGTCTTTCAATGGCTTTAGTCAGTTCAATGGGGTCAATGCGGTCCGCTAATTCTTTCACACTGAGCAATTTTCCCAATACCAATTCAACTTCAATCTCTGCCATTTCTCGGCGCTTAGCAGGTATTAGACCTTGCCAACCTAAAAAAGGTTTGAGTCCGATAAATTCAATAGGGTAAAACATCATTTTGACAGCTAAAAAATTAGTAGACCATCCCACTATTGCACTGATGACAGGAATAGAAAACAAAGGAAGATGAGTGATAAGTTGATCAATTAATTGCATAAAAAGCAGCTGCGCCTAGTCAATATTATTATTGGGTATATATGGATCCCCATACTACCTCATCCTAAGCTAATGATTGGAATTAGAATGGTCAAACTAAAAATACCATAGGTTGAAAATTATCCATACAAAACTATTTTTAAATACAACTAGTATCTCACATGGTCAATACATGCAAACGGCTATCACCCACTATCTTTAAATTTGGGTAGCCTTTTCTAATTATTTACGGTTACATCTGGTCAGACTAGTAAATTGAGAAACTTGTATGGCAAATAAACGTCTTTCTGAATTACAAGATATCATGACACAAGCCACTTCTTATAAAGAATATCAAGAGGCAGCAAAAGCTCATGACGAATTGTCTGGCGCCCAAGAATGGAAAGCCAAAGACCCCTGCAAGGACTATGACTACCGGCTCATTCGTAAACGTGTGCAACGTATTAAACAAGCAAAAGTAATCGGTGACGCTGCAGGTTTAATGTATATTTTACACGAAGGGTTACATGGCAACTTAGGTAATATTGCTTCATCTGCAATGAATCAACACGCTAAAATTGGCACTAAACGCCTGATTGAAGAATTTATTCAAGAAGTCTGTAGCGCTTTGGATTTTATCTATCAAGCCGATGAAAATGAAATCGACTTCTACGAAAAATTATCCTTCTTTGAAGAAACAGCACAGGCATTTGGTCGCAGTTGCTTAATGTTAAGTGGTGGTGCTGGCCTTGGATTTTTTCATTGTGGCGTAATCAAATCGTTGGTTGAACATGATTTATTACCCAAAGTAATATCAGGTGCCAGCGCAGGTGCAATAATTGCTGCTTTAGTGGGCACGCGCACCAATGAAGAACTATTAGAGGTTATACAGCCACAAAGCATCCAACAAAAATTTAAGCAATGGAGACTATGGCAAGGCTTTGGCAAGGACAGTTTGCTGGACAGTAGCAACCTAGAAAATGCCTTAATTGAGTTATTTGATTTAACCACATTTGAAGAAGCCTTCAAAAAGACTGGCCGACATTTGACAATCACAGTATCTCCGGCTGATTTGCATCAACATTCACGCTTATTAAATGCTAAAACCTCACCTAACGCTATTATTACTCAGGCAGTCAGAGCTTCAACTGCAATCCCAATATTATTTAAGCCCGTGCAACTAAAAGCCAAGAACAGAGCCGGTAATATAGTACCTTATATTCCTGACCGTCGTTTTGCAGATGGCTCCATTATGGCCGACTTACCCTTTGACCGTTTAGCTCGTCTATATGGTGTAAATCATAGTATTGTCAGTCAAACCAACTTGGTTGCCGTTCCCTTTTTAGCCCGTGACAGAAGAGATACCACCGGCTTAGTAGGACTAACATGGCGCTATGCTACAAAAATCGCAAAAGTGAACAGCATCTATGCCTTTGATATGCTTGAAAACCTCATTAGCCACGGTGCTGCTAGGTTAGCGATACATAAACTGCGTTCTGTTATTGATCAACAGTATGTGGGGGATATCAACATTTTACCTAGCGCCACCTTTGCGAATCTTAAACATATAGCTTCAAACCCCAACTTAAAAAACATCCAAGAACTTATTCACCACGGCGAACGCGCCACTTGGCCCCAGCTAGATTTAATTAAACGAAACACTATGATAAGTAAAACACTCAGAGGTTACCTAACCCAATTAAAACAAAGAGAGGCGATATTACTGAGTGAGCACAATGGGTTACGAGTAGTCAATAGTTAGGCATAAGGACATAGGCCTTTGCCTAACTATTTAGATTAGCGATTTTGGACGATAATCACTTATGCGAAAAAGGGATCAATAGCTTAGTTTTTACAATTAGCGGTTCTGCCATCGAAGTTAAAAAACACTCATTTCAACAATCGTAAAGCTAAGTGGGATGGTCAACCGAGATTAGCTATTTTCAATACTTAATCTCGGATGTATCGCCACTAGCTGACTGTTTATTAAGGTTTATCGGTGACCGCTCCGGTAGAAGCAGAACTGACTGTTCTAGCATATTTCGCTAGCAATCCTCTGGTATATTTAGGTGCAGGCTGTTGCCAGTTTTGCTTCCTTCTGGCCATTTCTTCAGCATCGATGTTGAGCGTCATCTGGCGGCTTTGAGCGTCAATGGTAATGCTATCACCATTTTCTACCAGCGCGATGACACCTCCATCATAGGCTTCAGGCGTAATATGACCGACTACAAAACCTCTGCTCCCCCCTGAAAAGCGACCATCAGTAATGAGCGCGACATCGTTACCTAAGCCTTTGCCCATAATGGCGGAAGTAGGGCTTAACATTTCACGCATACCGGGCCCGCCTTTTGGGCCTTCGTAACGAATGACAACCACATCACCCGCTACCACTTGACCATCGATTATCGCGGCAAAACCTTGCTCTTCTGAGTCATACACTTTTGCTGTACCCGTAAAACGTAGTCCTTCTTTGCCAGTAATTTTTGAAACCGCGCCTTCAGGCGCTAAATTACCGTTCAATATAACCAAGTGGCTATCTTTTTTGATTGGCTTATCAAAAGGTAAAATAATCTTCTGACCTTCTGGGTAATCCGCTACTCCCGCTAAATTTTCGGCCATAGTTTTACCTGTGACTGTCATACAATCACCGTGCAACATGCCCGCATCTAACAAACGTTTCATCAGGGGTTGAATACCACCTATTTCAATTAATTCAGACATCAAATATTGACCACTAGGACGCAAATCAGCAATCACTGGCGTTTTTTCACCCATGCGAACAAAATCATCCAGTGTCACTTCCACGCCTATGGCGTCGGCCATTGCAATTAAATGCAGCACTGCATTGGTAGAGCCACCTAGGGTGATGGTCAGCGTAATTGCATTCTCAAAGGCTTTTTTGGTCATAATGTCGGAAGGTTTGATATCATGCTCAAGTAAATAAACAATGGCGGTGCCTGCATCAATACAGTCTTGCTTTTTATTATCTGAAACTGCATTTTGAGCAGAACTATTCGGCATACTCATGCCCAAAGCTTCAATCGCCGAGGCTAAGGTATTTGCCGTATACATGCCACCGCAAGAGCCAGCCCCCGGTATCGCCGTTTTTTCAATATGTTCCAATTGCGTGATGGGAATATCGCCTGCTGCATAACTGCCGACAGCTTCGAATACCGACACGATATCAGTGTGATTTTCGCCAGGTAAAATCGTACCGCCATACACAAAGATAGATGGGCGATTCAAGCGTGCTAGACCCATCAAACAACCTGGCATATTTTTATCACAACCACCAATAGCAATAATACCGTCGTGCCCCATACCAGCCGATACGGCTTCTATGGAATCGCAAATAACTTCCCGAGAGACCAAAGAATACTTCATGCCTTCGGTGCCCATAGAGATACCATCAGATACAGTAATAGTGTTATAAATCACGCTTTTAGCACCTGCGCTATCTACGCCTTTACCTACTTCTTCTGCCAGAGTGTTAATGTGCATGTTACATGGCGTTACCATTGACCAGGTTGAGGCGATGCCCACTTGAGATTTTTTAAAATCCTCGTCGCCGAACCCTACGGCCCTTAGCATAGCGCGACTAGGTGCTTGAGCGGCACCATCTACGATTTTTTGTGAATATTTACGCGGTTTATCTGTATTCATTTTTTATCTGCATTTTCAACATCCATAAACGCACTATAGAATTGTATACACAAATTGACAATCTAAGCGCATGAATTTATTGGTCTTATTTATATTGTTTTTGAAGAAGCAACATTACCTAACCAACATTAAAATTTTAAATATGCTGGGTAACGAATTTGCATGGATCAGGGTATGTGAAATATAGAGTGCGAGTGTAGACAGTGATTTGGGGATATACATCACATTAAAACATAACACTCCTCATTAAACTTGTCTTTTGCGAGTCTTTTTTTGCTCAAAACTGGCAGCAGTTCTTAAACAATTTTCTACTTTTTAATCACCATAGATATGGATATTGTTTTGCTCACCCATTCAGCATCAGGATCTGATTCCCATCCAATTTTATAATCTAAACGGTTGATGCCAAAACTAGCACTGAACTTATCATCACTGTCTATCAGCATAAAACTCACTGGTTTGGTTATGTGCTTGATGGTTAAATCACCTAAGACTTGAAAGCCCTCTTCAGTTATTTCAATCTTAGTACTCACAAATGTGCCTAGAGCGTGGTTTTCAACATCAAACCAGTCAAATTCAGGTAATGTGCTGTCGTAAATGCTATCTCCCGTTTTTGCAGAGTTCATGTAAAAGGTGGCAGTGATATTAGGATTGCTCTGTGGTGGCAGGTTGAGTGTGGCCTGCCAGCGCTCAAATTTCCCTTCAAAATACATACCTGCATGCTGACCAGAAAAAGCCACAGAGCCTGATTGATGACTGCTATTCATCACTGCGTGAGCGTTTTGGTTACTCAAACATATATACATAACAATCGAAAATGCCAACAACATGCGCATCGAAAACCTTTTTTTCAAACATGTTCTGTTTAGGGAAGTCTTCATTTTTTATTCCACCACATTCGGCTAATTAAATTTATATTATGTTTTTTCTTGTGCCACACAAACGCACTTACATGACCGACAATCATAGTAGCGAGCACAGATGCCATTACCCAGTGCATATTATTAGCTATAGTTTCAATGCTTTTATTTCTGGCCACACCTGGGATATGCGGCCACTTGATCCAGTCAACAAACACGAAAGTAGGCAAACCAAACGGACTGGCTGACACCATAAGCCACCCAGACAAAGGCATAGTGACCAATGCAATATATAAAAATATATGTCCCAACTTAGCGTTGAATGCTTGCTGTTGATTTAGTGCATCGGGCAAGGTTGGAGAGCGAGTAAAAAATCTGGTTCCGATCCTGAGAATCAAAGCCCACAATACCAGCACACCTGATGCTTTGTGTATTTGGAAAAGTCGGTATTGGTCAGCCTTACTGATATCTGCATTGACCATGTAAAGACCGCTGGCAAACATAAACAATAACGCTAATGCAATAGACCAGTGGAGCGCAATGCTAAGGCTATGGTAGCGTTGTAATGAGGGTGTCATTTTTTTGATTCTTCGTTTAACTACTTATCAGAATGTATGAATTCGCCTTCTATCATAACCTCTACTTTGTCGCCGATACTTGGCACATACTTATTCATACCAAAATCCGAACGCACGATGCTAGTCGTCGCAGAAAAGCCCATAGTGGGTTTACCGGTAAATGGCTGTTTAGTCATAGCACCATTTAATACTACATCTAATGTGATTTCTTTCGTGACACCTAAAAAGGTCAAATTGCCTTTCATCATGGCAGTCTTTTCACTCGTCATATCTATAGATGTCGATGCAAAATTAATGCTGGTAAAACTGTTAGCATTAAACCAACCTTTTTCAGTGGCCAATATATTATTGAAATCTTTTTCTACAGCATTGGGGTAGGCAGTTTGTATGGACATAGGATTAATGCTGGCTGTAACTTGGCTTTTTCCTATGTCATTTGCATTGTAATCGATAGCAGCATCAAATTCAGTAAACCTTGCCACGTAGTTAGACAGACCTAAATGCGACACTTTCCAGACAATAGATGCATGGCTTAAATCTAGTTTATATGCACCTGTAGGCATGTCATTAAAAGCGCTTTTGGCAAACACCCATGAAACACAGCTTGTTAAACCTAACACAAAAATCACTGCGCTGATTTTTACTAACTTCATAGTATTAATTCCTTAAAATTAAGTGATTTTATTTAGATTACGCAGCGCTCTACACAAAAGTTTCAATCAAGGCTAAATAATTATTATAAAAAACTGGCCAGCACAATTATAATCACAATCAATCGTTTAGATGCGAGTCGCCTTAATCAGTAAGCTTAAAAATAGATAATATTAAGCGCTTCAAAGACTTTGAGCATTATGGGAGTAAATAGCCTAGCAAATTGATGCCAACATAGACTGCCCTACTTCTATATAAGCATTGGCATCTTCACTGATACCTTTTACTTTAAGGTGATCGGCAAAACCAAGCCTTGCACTCATGGCGAACCAAAATATAGCACTAATTAAACCCATAATGCGCCATAACGTTGACTTTGCCCATTTAAGCGCAAAAGTAATAGAGAGTATATAAAGTACGAAACCGCCTAATTTAGATGATGCCCAACCGTTTACAAAGGGATACAAGTTAAGGGGATTGACAGAAACCAAGTAAATAAAAGTTAAAATGAACAGGGTATATAAAATATGTGGTCCAATCTTCAGAATTTTATTATTGACCTTATCAGACCCTTTCATGGTTAAAACAAAATTTATGATGAAGAAGATAAACGTGAGTGTAATTATTGTCAGGTGGGCGTGCTTAACTATCATGTACATGTTGTTGTTCCCTAAGTTTTTAATATTTATAACTTTTACTTAAACCACCAGTAAATAGTTTGTTTAAACCAGTCAAAACCCTATCAAACCTGAACCTTCTGGATCTGGGCTGTTAAAGATATCATTAGTAGCGATAGGAAATTAGCTGCTTTTTCATTAGCGCTGTAAAAAGGTTACTTCATTCAAGAAGGTTATATTTCATTTTGGGTAATGGATTATGGACATTTCACATCCGCACCCTATGATTGTTGTCGAGAACATGACGAACAATACATTGTGTGTCGTTTTATCTCTGCCATCATAAAACATATTCAGATTATTAATCTAAGTCTAATTAATAATCTGAATATCTCGCCAAATAAAAATAATGATTGCACCTATCAATCCTCCAAAAACGATAAAAGTTGCCCAGTCTAAAAACAAAGTTGCTTATACACACAGGCAAGTCGATATGAATTTCATCTTTTTTACAACAAACCACGACTAGATATATTAAATATAAACTGTGCATATATTCCATGGGGAAGTAACTGGGTTTCAATATAAATCGGACATTAAAAAGCCGCTAAACTTAGCGGCCTTATCAACAAAATTGAGATTGAAGGGGTCTATCACCTCATTCGTTAATCGTTATCGTCTGCGTTTGGTTTACTAGCAGGTATTTCTGCTGAAGGTTTAGCTGCTGAAGGTTTAACCGCTTCTGGTTTAGCCGCTTCAGGTTTAGCTGCTACAGTTTTTGCAGACGCTTTTGTTGTGGATGCCTTGGCTATTGGTTTGGAGGCAGTCTTAGCGGGTGTTTTTTTCGGGGATACGGTTGTCGTTGCTTTATTCTCAGCTGCTTTTTGCTGAGCCAGTTTAGCCACAACATCAATGAGGTTATCAACACGGTGCGATAAGTTATCAATTTGCTGATCACGACTATCGTTACCGAAACTAAGCTTTGCTCTTAGTGCTGAAATTTTGTCTTTTAACATTTTTCTGGCCTCTATTTTTACTTGTAATTGCGCTTCTACCGACTCACCTTTTTCTAGTAAGTCATTTACAAATGCTGAGCCATCAACAAATAGTTGGTCAAACTTATTAGCCGCACTTTGGCGTCCACTGTCGTAGGCACCGAGTCCTGCTAACCAAGTTTTATGTGCCAAAGCTACAGTTTTTTTAGAAGTATTCAAATTGATTCTCCTCATATCACTACTCACAACAATACAAGATAAAGATAAAATACCCAGCGAAGTCTAGAATTTACGACCCTATGCTTGCGTTGGGTATTAAAATAATTACTTTGCAGCTAGTTTTGCAACAGCGTCGGTAAGTGCATCAATTTTTGCTGATAGTTCTTCAACTTTCTCATCGGCACTGACGTTGTCTAGACCTAGTTTTTTGCGTACTTCTGCAACACGAGTCTCAACTTTGTCTTTAACTTGAAATTTATCTTTGGCTTCAGTTTCGATTTTAGAACCTTTAACCACTAGCTCATCGAACATCTTGCTAGCTTCAACACTGATTTTTTCGTAACGACCTTGTGCTTCATCAAAACTTTTACCATAAGCGCCAAGACCTGCCAGCCATATTTTGCGTGCAAATTCTTCTGCTTCGTTCACTTTACCTTTGATTGAGTCTAATTTAGTCATGTGCCTTTCCTCGTTTAAATAAATGGAATTGTCTCGATTGAGGACAAGTTTAAAGAAACGAATTAGAAATCGCATACTAATTAAACAATTATTTTGATTTTTTCTGAAAATAATCATATGTTTTTAATATATATGATTTTTATTTTGAGGTTGTGTTGCCAAACTCACGACTGACAGAAATGCCAGCCGGTTGATATTTTATTACAGACTAGTCTGCTAACCCTTTTGGCATATCTGCACGTAACTCTTGCCAAATTTTACCACTTTCGATGCCATAGTTTCTTATAACCAAAGGTACACGTTCATAATCGCCGTTCTCAGCAAGTTCTAATAATTGTTTATAATAACTTCGGGTTAAATCCCTAGATTTTTGATTTGAGAAATAATAACCACCAATACGTGAGTACATTCCTCTAAAACCATTCATCATTAATACATAAACCGGATTGCCAGAAGCAAATGCCAGATCATGATTTAACTGATAATCACATTGAGCAAAAGTTTTACCATCATCAGAAATATCACTATAACCCTTCAATATTTCAATGGTTTTGTCCTGTTGATGACGGATAGCTCCGCGAATAAACACCGCACTTAGATTGGTTCTCGCGGCTAACAGATGATCAACAAGCTCAGGGATACCATCTTCGTCGAGTCGAGCTAAGGTTTCTAATATATTAAGACCCGACGTTTCCCAAAAATTATTAACCTTAGTAGGCTTACCATGTTTGATAGTCAACCAGCCATCACGAGCTAAACGTTGCAATACTTCACGCAGAGTTGTTCGAGTTACACCAATAAGCTCAGATAATTCGCGTTCTGCTGGAAGTATTGTGCCTGGTGGAAAACGTCCACTCCATATAGACTCCACTATATATTCTTCTGCGAATCCTGCTGGGCTTTGTGCCTTATATATCATCAACCACTCACTTTCATTATTATTGTTTTTTTAATTCTCATAGACTGATTGTACCAGATGAATTTTATTGTTAACAAGGAATCTTAGCTTTGATGGTGAAGTATTGCTAACAAAGCAAACAAATATTAACTAATTGTGCTTTATCTGTGAGATTTTGCGATGGTTTATAAGTACAATCCAGTAATAGTTGATTCAATAATTATAATATTCGGCAGGGAAACTTGCTTATGCAAATGTCGGTACCTCATGCAGTAGCAGTCAATTTTCTGGGCAATAGTGGTACAAACAGACCATTGTCGCCTTTCTTATCATCAACCCCATTTTATTTAAACTTAACCCTTATATTGCAGGCTGGGCGTTAGTTCTAGAATTTATTTTCACTTTTGGATTGTACGACTTAACACAATGGTTGTATGACATGCAATTTATTGAGCATCACTCTGGTAAGATACCAGGTACTGAAGCATTACCTAATTAAATAAGGATGTAACCTTGCTAAAGAAACTATCGTCATTATCTACTGACAAGCGTGCGTGGGGACTATTATTTGTTTCTGCGCTGAGCTTGGAAATTGCCGCCTTGTATTTTCAATATGTTACAGATTTACGTCCGTGTATCATGTGTATTTATCAACGTACCGCCTTGTTTGGTGTCATGTTTGCGGCTATCCCAGCGATGTTAGTTAACAACCTTGTTACCCGGCTGGTTGGTTATATTGGATGGGGCATATCCGCCATTTGGGGCTTACTAATAGCCATCGAACATGTGGATATTCAAACCGCTGCAAATCCGTTTTTTGCAACTTGTGAGTTTGTACCTAATTTTCCTTCCTGGGCACCCTTGCACGAATGGCTACCGACTATCTTCGGTGCGACAGGGGATTGTGGCGATATAAACTGGTCATTTATGGGTA
>Ga0307488_10000389_pt1 | contig 35651 bp, 39 predicted proteins | sample SB02metaG_FD_202248 | JGI IMG/M metagenome (GOLD analysis project Ga0307488, IMG submission 202248) | Sea-ice brine microbial communities from Beaufort Sea near Barrow, Alaska, United States - SB 0.2 | ecosystem: Environmental > Aquatic > Marine > Coastal | place: USA: Alaska | collected...
TCGCTAAAAGATCCTTTTCTATCATCTCGTTTAAATCTTGAAGCTGGTCGACTATCACTTCTGCTGTCATCTCGTTTAAATCTTGAGGCTGGTCGACTATCACTTCTGCTGTCATCTCGTTTAAATCTTGAGGTATGTTTTCTGTCTGAAAATCTATCTGAACCCCGGCTACCACGTCTATCAAAAGATTTTCCACCTCTTCTTCCGCCACCACCTCTTCGTTCTCCACTATTTTTGTCTTGTTTAAAGTTAGGGTCTATTAGTCTTTGTATAGCATTCCATTTACTTCTGTCGTCGCCACCAATAAAACTTAAAGCTGAACCTTCTGCTCCTGCTCTAGCTGTTCTCCCTATACGATGAATAAAATCTTCCGGCAGTTGAGGTAGGTCAAAATTAATAACATGTTTTATAGCAGGTATGTCAAGTCCTCTACTCGCTACATCGGTTCCAACTAAAATTCTAAAATGCGCATTTCTAAAAGCTTTGATTACCTTATCTCTTTTATTTTGTCTTAGATTTCCGTGAATAGCATCAGCATCATGATCATCATATTTTAATCTTTTAACCATTTTTTCCGCACCTCTTCTGGTCTTAACAAAAATTAAAATAGCTCCCTGTCGATTATAAATTTCTTTAATAAGTTGATTATACTTATCTCCATCTTTTACATGAATAACTTCTTGTTTTATTTTATCAATTGGGGTTGAAGTTGAGCCTACTGATATTCTGACTGGGTTTCTTAAATATCTCTCAGCAAGACGTACAATATTATTTGCTAATGTTGCAGAAAATAATAAAGTTTGATGTCTTTCTGGAACTGTTTCTAACACTTGATTAATCTGAGGTGCGAACCCCATATCAAGCATTCGATCACTTTCGTCTAAAACCAGAAAAGAAGTATTTTGTAATTTTAATGTTCTTCGTTGTAAATGATCATTAATTCTTCCTGGAGTTCCTACAATTAATCTTGGGTTACGTTGCATTTGTCGTAATTGTTTTTGCATTGAGTCTCCGCCAATTAATAAAGCTGCTCTAATATTTCCTCTTCCAATTAAACTTGTCATCGTTTGCATGACTTGTGTCGCCAACTCTCTTGTTGGAGTCATTACTAACGCTGTATCTTTTTGAGTCTTTAAAAGAAAATTAATTAATGGGATGCCGAATGCTGCTGTTTTTCCTGTGCCTGTTTGAGCTGTGCCTAAGATATCTTTACCTTCAAGCGCTACTGGAATAGCTTGTGCTTGAATAGGTGTTGGGGTTTTAAAATTAATGACTGCAATTGCGTCCATTAATGTTTTCTCTAAATTAAGTGAATTAAAATTTTCCATAATCTATGCTTAGATGACGTTTTCTAGGCTATTATTATTAGGCATCTATATACCTTTGTGGAAGGTTTACAACTTTTTTGATAGGTTAAGGTGTGCCAAGAAAGAAAAGACGAACTTTTGTACAATATCTTAAGCTAAAAAGAAAGAAGAGGAATACAAAAGGAGTATTAAAAATAATTAAACAGGTAAATCAAAATGTCAAAAAGATATAGTGGCAAATCATTTAAAGACTCAAGTGTAATGAAGAGATCTAAGCTAAGTATCAAAGAAAAAAGGAAACTAAAAAGAGAGAAGAAAAAAAAGTAAAATGTGTGGCAGATATGTAGTAACTAAGCCTGTAACTAAAACTGCAAGTTTAGTTAAAACTAATATTAAAGTTGAAGATGGAGATAACTACAATGCACACCCCACTCAAAAACTTTCAATCATAAAATCTTACACTAACGGCAGGACACTCGAAAACTGCACCTGGGGTCTTGTACCTTCTTGGGCTGAAAGTAAAAAAGATTTTAGACCATTAATCAATGCAAGATTAGAAACTTTAATGGAAAAAGTTTCTTTTAAAAAACTTATACAAACTTCAAGATGTATAGTTGTTGCTGATGGTTATTACGAATGGAAACGAGTTGATAAAAAAAAAATTCCTCATTATTTTACCAGAAAAAATAATAGTTTAATGTTTTTGGCCGCAATACATCATAACAATCAATTTTGTATAATTACACGTGAGGCAACTGACAAAATTAAAGAGATTCATCATCGTGAGCCTTTAATATTAAACGAGGAACAAATTTCAAATTATTTAGATGTTAAAAAAGAAGGTTCAGATCTTTTGAAATCTATCAAAGCTACAGAACTAAAATTTCATGAAGTGAGTAAAGATGTAAATAAGCCTATTAACAACAATTCGTCTTTAATTAAGTCTGCGGCTTAATAATAGTTAGGTGTCCCATTTTTCTTTTTTCTTTTATTTCTGACTTTAAGTAATCAAAAAAAAATTCATTTTTAGAATATAGTTTCTCTCTATAAGTTTTAATTTCTTCGCCTATGATATTGATCATTTCAGCGTTGTAAATTTTTTTTAATTCAACTTTTTCAAGATTACACACAGCTCTAATATGATTTTCAAACTGACTAGAGTTATGAGTATTAATAGTTAAATGACCTGAATTATGTACTCTTGGTGCTATTTCATTAACAAATAAATTATTTTTTTTATCAATGAAGTATTCAACACACATGGTCCCGATATAATCTAGTTTTTCTGCAATCAGTTTTGCTTGTTGTTGTGCTTTTTCAGAAATAATTTTTTCAATATCAGCAGGTATTTTTGCTTTATGAAGCATTTGATCAACATGAAGATTCTCAATAGGTTCATAAATTACAAAATCATTGTTTAAGAACCTTGTGATAACAATGGATATTTCTTTTTTTAGATCTACTTTTTTTTCAAGAATATATTCTTTATTAAATTGTATTGCTAACTCACTTGCGTCTTTTTTATTATTTAAAACGAATTGACCTTTTCCATCGTAACCTAAAGTGCATGTTTTGAGAAGACCTGGAAGTAAATCTTCATTATTTAAAATATCAGATTGATTTTTAACCAATGCATAATTTGTTGTTTTAATTCCTATATCATTAATAAAATTTTTTTCTGTAAAACGGTTTTGGACAATCTGGTTAATAGATGGTTTAGGAAAAACTGGCTTTATTTTTGAAATATATTTAAGAACTTTAAAAGGTATATTTTCAAATTCAAAAGTGACTACATCAACTTTACTTACAAAATTATCAATACTTTTTAATTTATCATATTTTGAAATAATAATTTCATCACAGAATTTTTTTGCTGGCGCTTTTTCATCCTCACTTAAAACAATTGTTTTAATCTTAAGTTTTTTAGCAGCCGTAGCCAGCATGGCACCTAATTGACCGCCTCCAATAATTCCTAGAACAGGGTTTGATTTAACCATTCTTATTTAGGTTTTTTTTTAATAGAAGCAGTTTGTAACCTTCTCCATTTCTCTAAATTTTTTTTAATTTTAATTTCTGACAAAGCAATTATAGACGCAGCGAGAAGACCTGCGTTAAAGGCACCACCTTCACCAATGGTAACTGTCCCAACGGGAACGCCTTTTGGCATCTGTACAATAGAAAGCAAACTATCAAGTCCTTTTAATTTTTTAGTTTCTATAGGAACTCCTATTACAGGCAAAGTTGACATAGACGCGATCATGCCTGGTAAATGTGCGGAGCCACCGGCTCCTGCTACAATCACAGCAAAATTATTCTTTACGGCAGTTTTTGCAAATTCAAACATTCGATCCGGTGTTCTATGGGCTGAAATAATTTTTGTTTCAAATTTAATTTTTAGTGTTTTTAAGATATCTTCACATTTCTTCATTATCGCGTAGTCTGACTGACTGCCCATTATGATAGCTACTTTCTTTTTTTTGTTATTTATTACCATATAAATGAATTTAACAACTTAAACTGTAAAGACAAATTTTTATTCATTAAATATTATAAATTAACTTTTATCGCATCAATTAAATTAGCGGTGCTTTGTGCTCCAGAAATGTATGTTTTATTATTTATCTCAAGAAAAGGTACTCCATTAATTCCTATGCTTCGAGCAACGCTACCACTTTTCGTAATATCGTTTATTTCTTTGTCTAGTGTAAATAAATCAATAATTTCTTTTTCATTAATATTATGAGATTTACCAATTGAAATTAAAATATCAGCATCTCCAATATTTACTCCTTTTAAAAAATAAGAATTATATATTTCATTTAAAACTTGATGACCAATTTTTTTGGTAAATGCTAATTTTATTAGAATATGTGAAAGAGTGGTATTGGGTGTAATTTGAATTTTATCTAAATTAAATTTTAGATTTTCTTTTAGGCCTTCTGCAACCATAATGTCGTACATCGGTTGAGCCGCTTCCTTGCTTCCAAATTTAAATTTTAAATAATCTAATCTACGAATACCTTGCTTAGGCATATCAGGATTTAATTGAAAAGGTTTGTGTTCAACATCAAACGATTCGTTTTCGAAATAATTTAATGCCTTTAACAGTCTTGCGTGACCTATATAGCACCAGCCACAAATAGTGTCTGCAAATACTTTAATCTTCATAGTACTGAAGGCTATAATGTATTTTTTAAGATAATAAAATAAGTGGATTTTGAACTATCAAGTTCTTGTTTAAATACCTCTTTTACTAACCCAATTTCCCCAAAGATCGCCATCAACTTGATTTTGTAATTGAAATATAGATAGCTTTTTAAAACGTCTACTTTTAACTTTAATTTTTATTTTTTTATTTTTTTTTATTGAATACATCGGTTAAATATTTAAACCTCAATCATGACTTAATTATTGTAACAGTGTGTCTAAAAAAATCTAAACTCATAATGCAAACAAATTTATAACAACTGTTGGTCAAAGTGATTGCTTATATTTGTCTTATGAAAACATTATCGCTAATAAGTTTATTTTTAATTTTAGCTAATTGTTCGGCTCATAGTGTTAAAATGGGTAAACGTTGCACAAACCCAACAGCCGACGGCAGCTTTGAAAAATCTTTTGTTTGGATAGTTGATAAGACAACTGTCAAAACTTTTGATCAAAAAATAAACAAGAAAAATTGTCTAAAAAATAGCTAAAAATACTATCAATTATTAATTAATTTGATATGTATTGCACAGTATGAATTTAACTATACTAATAATACTGTGCATAGCTATTACTGTAGCTTTAATAATCTTTCCTCTGCTTGTTTCATATAAATCAGAGAAATCTGAAAAAGAGAGTGAATGGGATAAAATTGCAAACTATGGCAACAAAATAAATAAAAAATATCGTAATAAAAAATTATATTAGATTATTTAATACTGAGTGAAAAAAATTATTTGATTTTTTTTATTTTAACGATAATAAATTTTTCTAGCATTATGAAAAAAAAACTTTACCATCACAATGCAGATGGAACTTTCAGAAATCCTGAAGGTTCACCAGAACGAGACTCAAATATAAAATGGTCTTATAAAGTTTTTAATACAGAGAGAAAAAAAATCAAAATAGATATTCCTTCAGATCATATTGTTCCGAGAGAGAAAGTTTTAAGCAATTTGGAAGAAAATAAAAATAATAGCTATATAGCTTGGATTGGACACGCCACTTTTATAATTAAGTTAGGTAATACTACTATCATAACTGATCCGGTGTTTTCTAAGAATACTGGCCCATTGATTTTTGGCCCCAAGAGATACGTGGATCCAGCTATAAAGCTTAATGAAATCCCGCCGATAGATCTATTTCTACTAACTCATAATCACTATGACCATCAAGACATGTCGACTATTAGAAAATTTCCTTATAAAAAAGCTAAAGTTATTTTGCCTCTGAGACTGTCTAAGTATTTCAAACGATTCAAGGATGTTAATGAACTAGATTGGTATGAAAAAATTCAAGTTAATAAAGAAATAAAAATAACTCTACTTCCTGCGGTTCATTGGTCAAAAAGAAGTTTAACTGATACTAATAAAACTTTGTGGGGAAATTTTTTGATTGAGTACAAAGATAAGAAAATTCTTTTTGCTTGCGATACTGGTGTTGGTAATATTTATAAAGAATTAGGTAATAAATATGGCCCGATAGATTTAACTTTTATTAATATCGGTGCTTATAATTTTTATCCTATGGTGCCAACTAAAGATAAATCTGTTTACCACACGAATCCTGAAGAGGCACTTCAAGTTGCTAAAGATTTAAAAAGTAAAAAGGTTATTGGTATGCACTGGGGAACGGTAGTCTTATCTCTAGAACCTATCATGGAGCCACCTGTAAGATTCAAAAATAAAGCAGAGCAATATGGATTTAAAAAATCTGAAGCTATTGTTTTTAAAATTGGAGAGGTTAAAAAACTTGATGAAGTCTTAGATTAGTTTGTTTTTCTTTTTTTTCTTTCTCTGTCTAATAAATTTGTTAAAGAATCTACCATTAAATCACTAGCACGAAAAATTTCATTAGTTTTAAATTCATGTGAGGCGTGTTTTTCAGAATTAGATTTATCTTCTATAACTATCCCCTCTGATGGAGAATTATTTTTAATATAGATAAGAATCAACCAGTCTTCATCAGAAGCATCATCCCATTTAATAAATATTTCGCCGGTTTCAAACCTTCTATCTATAACTCTTAATATGTTTAAATATTTAGGTATGTATCTTTTGTTGATTTGAAAGCAAAGACTATGCGCTGATCTGTAAAAGCTTTCCAGAGCAAATTCTATTTTTTGTCTTTCTTGATTATATTGTCTCTCTTTCTCAAGGAGAGATGATCGATCTTCACCTTCTTCAACTTTAATACCTAGCTGTTCAACACGCTCTCTTATTTTTTGATCTCTAAGTGCTTGGTATTTCTGCTTGATTTTTTCTATACGATCTTGAACGCCGACATAAGAGTCTCTTTCTTGGTTCAAAACAAATTTTTCTAAATTTTTAATTTCTAATTCTTCTCGTTTTCTGAACTGTTCTATTTTCTTTTCTAAACGAATTTGTTCTAAAAATTTTCTCTGTTTTGCAGCTTGTTCTTTACGAACTTCGGCTTGTTCAAGTCGTATAAATTTTAAAAGTTCTTTTTTTCTTTCTCTCTCAAATATAGCTGCATCTTTAAGTTCTCTTTCTTTTTCTTTTTTAGCCAGTTCTTTTTCTAATTTAATTTTTTTAATATTATTTATTTTTTCAATTTCCATAAATTTAATTTTTTGCTGCTTTTTTCTTTCATTTTCTTCAGCTAAAATAATCTTAAAATTATCTATGGTGTTAGAGATAGATTGAAAAAAACGTAAGAGAAATTTATCTAAACTAAAACTTATATTGAACTTAAGTTTGTCTTGAATTCTTATTATTGTAAGTATTGTTTGCTTGACCTTGTTATTAATTCTAATTTTTTTCTTTTTAATTTCTTTTTTGATTCTTGTTTTATGTTTATTTTTTGTTCTAACAATTTTAAGCTTCTTGGACCTATTCAGTTTAATAGGTTTTTTAATTTTTCTTGATTTAATTCGGGTTTTTTTTGACTTCTTAATTTTTAAAAATTTTTTTTTATTTGACTTTTTTTTCTTTTTTTTCATTATACTGTAATATTTTTTGGTGGTTCAAAATCTACTTTTTTTAATTTAGATAATAGCTCATCTTTAAACTTGGCATCAAGCAAAGTTAAAGGTGGTAAAATATTTTGATATTTTTTATCTTCTTCTGACATGAATGAATGTAGAGCAGAGATAAGCGGGTATTGATCAAATATCTGTCTAACTTTTATAACTTTTTCATTCATGGTTTGCTGCTTTTTATTTTCGAAATCATTAAAAACTTTTTTCGCTAAAGAATGTGTAACGTTTGTGACAGCAGATATACACCCACTGCAACCAAGTTCTAAGCCTTTTAATAGTTTTGCTTCTGAACCAGGAAAAATTTTAAAATTGGGAATTTTTAAAGTCTCAAATAGATTGTAACTTGAATCTTTACATCCAATAATTTGCTTTGGAAAATCTTTTACTAATTTTTCAACAGCTTCAGCACTAAACAAGTAACCACTTAATTTTTCGAAATTATATAAAATTATTTTTATCTTTGGAAGTTGGGCGATTATTTCTGCATAAAAATTGTAAACACCTTTATCAGTATTCCCTTTGTAGTACGCTGGTGGCATCAGTAAAAAAGTTTGAAAGCCAAATTCCATAGAGTAACGAATTAAATCCAGGTTATCCTTTAATGCATTAGCACCCGTTCCTACATAAAATTGATTTTTGAATTTGCTAGTTGATGTTCTAGAAATAAGATCCTTTTTTTCAGAAATAGGTATTAGTTGACTTTGCCCTGTAGAACCAAAAAAAAATACTCCGTTAAGACCATTTTTAATGGCTGCCTCTGCATGATTTATTGTTGACTCAACATCAAGTGACTTATTGTCTTTAAGAATGCTTAATCCTGCAGCATAAATACCATTTTTAATCATATTTTTATTTAATTTTATTTACTAAGTTATATTAATAAATTAGCAAACATGAAAGTTTTAGTTGTACAGCAAAGAATGGGTATTGGAGATATGATCATCTTCTTACCGTACATTCATGCGATTTCAAAAAAAAATCAGACACAAGTTTCATTGTTAGTAAAAAAAAACTCCAAGGCAGAAGAGCTATGTGTCGAGGATCAACATATTGAAGAAATCATTTATTTAGACCGAAATAAAAATAATTCAGGAAGACATGATGGTTGGTTGGGATTTCTAAATTTGCTAAAAGATATTAAAGAAAAAAAGTTTGATAAAATTTTTATCTTTAATGGTTCTTTAAGATTTTTGCTGCTTGCAAAATTATCTGGGATTAAGTTCATTTATCAATATCCTCTTTTTACTAAAAAAGATAATATCGTACTAACAGCTAAAAAATTTACTGAAAATTTTACGGAAAAAAGTATTGATATACAGCCGACACTATATTTAGATAAAGAAAAAATAGAAAAAGCAAAAAACAAATATAATTTTGAAAATAATTTTAAACATATTTGTATTGGTTTTTCAGCAAGTGGTCCGACTAAAAGATGGGACATTAAAAAATATATTAAATTAGCAGAAGAAATAAATAAGATAAAATCATGTAAATTTTATTTAGCTGGAGGAAAAAACGATGAAGAATTATTTAACCAATTTATAAATTCATCAATTGCCAGTAAATGTATTTTTTTTAAAGATTTAACAGTTCAGGAGACTCTACCGATTATTAAAAACTGTAATATCTATATTGGAAATGATACTGGATGGCTTCATATTGCTTCAGCATTAAACATAAAGTGCTTAGCGTTATTTATGGATAGTCCTGTGCAGGCATATGGAAAATACTCAAAAAATATTTCAGTGATAGTTCCAGAAGGTGAGACTGAAGAAAGTACAACCCATAATACCATGGGCAAGAACAAAATAAATTTTCAAGAAGTTTTAAACAAATCTATAGAACTGCTAAGCTAACTAAAATCTTCTTTTATAATTCTATCTTTAGCTTCATTGACTAATTGACTTAATCTTTCTGTGTTCATGTCTCTATTCATATCTGGATGAATTTTTTTTTGTAATCTAGTTGATGCTTTCAACACATCCTCTTTTGCACATCCTTTACTCAGCCCTAAAATCTTATAAGACTCATCAATTGTAATGCTGCTTGGCTTTGTTCCTGCGTTAGAACCATAAGAAAATCTTCCTGTGCTTCTCAAATACTGAATGAGTCTCCATAGCTGAAATATTTGAAACGTTGAAAGTCCCTTAATTTTTAATGCACTTAAAAATATTAAAGTTAATGGAAGGGATAGCAAAAATTTACCTGCATATGCCAGCAGTATGGCCAAAGCTATAGACAAAAATAAAATAATTTTCCTACTACCTTGTGCAATAGCTTTACTACTAGTTTTTACGAACCAGTTTAGTAGTAAGTAAACTAGGACAAATATGATGGTTCCAACTAAAAACAAATTCATATAATAATTCTTTTTAATGAATATACCAAAATTACGTAAAGAACTGGATGTAAAATCTTGTCACAATATAAGTTGGGAAGATGACTATTCTTGGGTACATCAAGAAAATATCCTTGAAGTTCTAAAAGATGGTTCTAAACTTTTGCCTGAAATAAGAAAATATCTAGATGAAGAAAATGAATATACAAAAAAACAATTAACTGAGACTAAATCATTACAGAAGAAACTTTTCGATGAAATTAAAGCAAGAATTAAACTTGACGATGAAAGCTTGCCTTATAAAGATAAAAATTACGAGTATTGGACCAAGGTAACAAAAGAAGGAAATTACTCAAAAAAATTAAGAAGAAAAATTAGCGATGGTAAGATCGAAACTTATTGGGATGGTAACATTGAGGCAAAGGGTAAAAAATTTTTTAGCACAGGAGATGTGGTCGTTTCTCATAATGATGAATTGCTTGCTTATTCCATAGATGAGAAAGGAAGTGAATATTTTACAATTTTTGTAAGAAGAATATCTGATAATAAAATAATTGAAGAGCCCATTACTGATACTGCTGGTGGTATAACTTGGACTTATGATGATAAATATTTTTTCTATTCAAAGTTAGATAAGTTCCATAGACCAAAAAAAATTTTTAGACATAAGCTTGGAACAAGTATTAAAGACGATGAATTAATTTTTGAAGAAAAAGAAGATCGTTTTACATGTGGGATTGGCACGAGCTCAGATGAAAATTTCTATTTTATCTCAACTTCTGAGCACACATCTTCAGAATATTACTATTTTAATAAAGATGAAATAAAACCGGAGCCAAAACTTATATTAAAAAGAAAAGCAGGTATTGAATATTCTCTTGATAGTTGGGGAGGGTATTTTTGGATGCACACTAATCAAAATGCAAAAGATTTCAAAATTACAAGATGTACACATGGTAATTTTAACAAGTGGGAAGATTATATTTCGGCAAGAGAAGAGGTTTTAATTGGTGGGTTTATTTTATTAAATGACTGGATGATTAGATCAGAACGAGTTGATGCGTTGCAAAAATTATTTATTAGAAACTTAAAAACCAACAAAGAAGAGGAATTAAAAATTTCAGATGAAGAAATTATAAGTCCAGGCATGAGTTTAATGCAAAAAAATAGAGATACGGACGTAATAAGAATTGGTTATGAATCTCCTAAAACTCCTAATAGAATTTATGAATATAATGTTGCAACAAAAGAAAAAAAACTTGTTAAAGAATTAGAAATTCCATCCGGATATAACAGAGACGAATATATTGTTAAAAGGGTGAACTGTGAAGCTCACGATGGAAGAAAAATACCTATTACTATCACTTATCATAAAGACACAAAGTTAGATGGATCTGCCAATCTTTTGCTTTATGGATACGGAAGCTATGGACATACTATCTCTCCAGGCTTCTCAACTACTCGTTTAAGTTTAATAAATAGAAATATTATCTGGGCAACTGCACACATAAGGGGTGGCATGGAAAGAGGCATGAAGTTTTGGGAAGAAGGAAAAATGCTTAATAAAAAAAATACTTTTAAAGATTACATTTCTTGTGCAAAATTTCTAATTGAGCAGAAGTATACGGGCAAGGGTAAGGTTATTGGGTATGGTGGAAGTGCAGGAGGCTTATTGATGGGTGCTGTTGTTAATGAAGCCCCAGAGTTATTTTTAGGGATGATTATGGCTGTACCTTTTGTTGATTGTTTAACAACAAATTTAGATCACTCATTACCATTAACAGCTGGAGAATTTAATGAGTTTGGTAATGCAAAAGAAAATATCGAACACTTTAAATATATAAAGTCTTATTCTCCTTATCATAATATAAAAAAAATGGACTACCCTCATATTCTTATTACAACAAGTTTGTCAGATAATAGGGTTCTTTTTGATGAACCTACTAAATTTACTGCGAAACTTAGAGACACGAAAACAGATAATAATTTATTACTTTTCAAATGTGAAATGGATGCAGGACATGGTGGTAAGTCTGGAAGAGATGCTGCTATTGAAGAAGTAGCATTTGACTACGCATTTGCTCTGAAAATAACAGATAAATTAAATACATAAGATTTTAAAAAGAAGCCTGCGGAGATATAGTCTCCGCAAGCATCTTAATTATTATTGCCCTGGTGCTTTATAATTTCCAGTTAGTTCACCTGCTTTTTTAGCAGCGCTAGTTAAATCCATTGCTTCAAGTGCTGTAAGATCTCTGACCGCACCTGATGACTCAACTGCTAATTTGATAGCAGCAAAAGTCTCAAAACTTGGTACTTCTGCAACAACTATAAAATCAAATGGTCCTCTCACAATATCCATAGAAAGCATTTTTCCTCCAGCTGCATTTGTAAGTTTTTCAACTGCTACTTTTCTATCTGTCGTTGGATCTTTAAGAAAACCTAAATAAGCTTTTTCAGTGTATTTTCCCATAATGTACATTTTTGCCATTTCATCCTCCTTTCTTATTCTTTATTTATTCACTACTACCGAACCTGAAGCAGGATCAGTAACTCCTAGTCTCGGTGATAGTTTTTTTAAAGTATATCTAAGCGTGTTCAAAAATTCTATCATTTTTGGTCTAGCTTTAATCATATCGCCTTTAGATTTCCATATACCAATCATATGAAATTGAGATCGCGCTGTTTCAACGAACAGTGCTGAAGTCTGACCTTTAAATTTTGGTCTTGCTTTTACTAGATTTAAGTATTTTCTTCTTAAAGATGGCTTTACTTTTACTTTTACAACATTGACGTACTTACTCATTTTTTCTCCTTTGTAAGTTTTTAAAAAATTGTTTTAAACATAGATTTTATCAGCTAGGCCATAACAAAGTATTGCGCTCATTATCGTAAAGGCTAATGGCCCATATATTGGCTCCATGCCAGTTTTTTTACTCACTCCAGTTTTGTCAACTTTAATTGAATAATAATTACACAAAAGTATGCATAGATTATTAATAAAAACTATATTGAAAAAAGCCCAAGTTGCATTTAATCCATTAGGTCTAATAAATCCCACGTAAACTGACATTAGGAATACAGCAAGCAGAAAAGCACCTGCAAATCTAATCGCTACTGCTCCAGATTTATCAATTCCAAATTTTTTCATAAACTTTTTTGTATTTATAAGTGTTTGAAATGCGTACATCCCTGTTCCAGCAAAATGGACTAAGTAAATTGTTAAATAAAAAATATTATTAAACTTTTCTATCATCGTTAAACTCCTTTTATTATAATCCCATTAGCTTCTGAGCTTGCTAATCGAATAGGTTTAATAGGTTTATATTCTTCAGAATTATACCACTCTAAAGCTCTTTCGTAAGTCGGAAATTTAATCACAACTGTTCTAGGATGTTTCCACTCTCCTTCCATCACTTTATATTCGCCACCTCTTACTAAATACTCTCCATCAAATTTTTTAATAAGATCAACTATCTTAGAAACATATTCTTTATATGCTTCAGAATTAGTAATATTAATATTAAAAATAACGTATCCACTCATTTGTTTTTCCTTTTTATATTATTCTTGATTATCTAAATAACTTGTAAATAGTGCAGTTGACAAATTGTCTACAACTTGAAGTCGTGACTAAATGTTATCCCAAAAAAACTTAGCTAGATTAGTACCTGTTAAGTTATAATGAGTTACAAGACCTGTAGGACTTGTAACATTAATATCTCCAATTAATTGACCTTGCACAAAGTCAACTCCAGCAAAATATATATTATTTTTTTTTAGTAAAATTGCGACTTCTTTGCTAATTTTTATCTCTTTGCCTGTAAGTTTATTAATTGTAGCAATAGCTCCTTTGCTCATATTCGATAAAATACTTTTTTCTTTTGGAATTCTCGAAATTGATCCTTTAATTTTTCCATTAATAATAAATACTCTTCGATCTCCTTCAGAAATTTGAGGTAAAAATTTTTGAAATATTACATGATTATGTTTTTTTAAATATTTATTGATTATTTTAGTATTAAAAGTTTTTAATAAAATTACTTCATTACCACTGTAACCATTAATAGGTTTTACAATTACTTTTTTATTTTTTTTAAAAAAATTTTTAATCTCATCTATATTTTCACTTATTAGTGTTGAGGGCATATATTTAATTAGTTTTATAGAAAAAAGTTTCTCAGGAACTTCTCGAATAGCTTTTGGATGATTAATAATTTTAACTTTTTTAGCAATATGTTCTAGAATAAAAGTAGTATTAATATATTGCTGATTAAATGGAGGTTCATTTCTAATTAACAAGACTTTTGCTTTAGAAAGATCAAAATTTAATTTCTTAGTAATTTTATAGAACTTGTTAGTTCCTTCTAAAAAAGTTAATTGAAAACATTTTACGGTAACTTTTCCGTCAAGAAAACTTAAATTCTGTGGTTCGTAATAATAGATTTGATAACCTCTTTTTTGAGCCTCCAAAGCTAAAAATAAAGTTGTATCAGTTTCTATGTCTATTCTTTTTAAACTAGAGCCCTGAATAGCTAAAATCTTCTTTTGCATTATTAAAAAAATCTAAGTTCCCTTGTTTGTTAAATTGTTCTAATAGTAACTGAGCTCTATTAGTTTTTCTATCAATGATATCCTCTAAATGTTTTAAGTATATCGTTTCATCTTTGTCGCTTGAATTTAATTCTTTTCGTTTAATTAAACCAGATTTTGCAATATCTAAAAATATTTTTCCCCAATGGTGTAATTTTTTTCCTCCAAGTTCAGTTTCTAAGCCTTTTTTAGGAGACTGCAAATAAGCCCTCATAACATCCTCTTTTTTCCATGATTTAATAACGTCATAGGTTTCATCTAGTGCTCCATAAAGAAGTCCAGTGAAAAAAGCTGGGCCATTACAAATACATCCCCAATCGCATGTATCAATAGATCTAACTTCTATAAATTGTTTCAGTCTAACTTCAGTAAAAATAGTTGCTAAATGTGTTTCAAAATCTTTAATAGTTGCTTTGACTCCTTTGAGAGGTTCAAACTTTCCTTCCATAAAGTCTTTGAATGTTTGGCCGTTAGGTTTGATGTATTTTTCTTTATGAATAACGAATAATAAAGAATAATTTATTGCATGATCTAAATACTTTTCAAAATTTAAATCTTCAAAAGTGATGGGCATAATTCCGCCTCGAGCAGTATTTTGCCAAACTTTATTTCTATACGAAAGATATCCTGTAATTTTTTTGTCAGCAAAAGGAGAATTTGCAAAAAGTGCAATAGTCAATGGAGCTAAATAATTTCCAATTTTAAATTTTTTTTCAAAATCTTTTTCTGAAGTATAATCATAATTAATTTGAATCCCTGCTGTTTGATACATCATTTGTAAACTTAACTCCCCACCCTTTGGCATTTCCTTGGTCATAATTTGATAACGTTCTTTCGGATTCTTAGGTATCTTATTTAAATTATTAAACGGATCAAATCCTATTGAAGCTGTATTTATATTTAAATTTTTTGTCGCTTCTTTAATTTCATTAAAATGTGTAGAACTTTCACTACATACCGCATGAATATTTTTTAATGGTGCTCCTGAAAGTTCATATTGCAATCCAGGTTCTGTTGTTATTTGTTGTTTGTCTCTTATAAGTCCAACAATTTTTTTATTATCATAAACTGGCTTCCAACCAAAAGTTTCTAAGTTTTTAAAAATTTTTTGGATTTGTTCGTAATTGACTCTTTTCTTTTCTTTTCCAGAAAATAAAAATTTTTCATGTTCTACACCAATAAGTAAATGGTCTTCTTTTTTTGTTCCTTTGATAAAATAGTCTATGAGTTGATTTTTAGATTCTATGACAGGCATGCTTAAAAACAGTTTTTACTGCTAAAGCCTAATACCACATTGTTTTGATTTATTTCAAATTTTCTTTCACACTTAATTTTTAGTTTTTTGCTTGTATATACATAGTATCTACTTCTTGAGTTGCCAAAATCAATACGATCAGGTTTACCTAAAACAGAAGTTAATTTGGACTCAGTTTTACCAATCCATTTACTAAGTTCCTGCTGTTCTTTTTGAGTAGCTTCATCAACTTTTGTGCTAACTGTCTTGCAACCTAAAAAGCTTGATAAGATTAAAGGCAAAAGTAATATTTTATAGAATTTTTTCATTTTCAACTGATTGTAGAATATAACTTAATCTTATAAACAGATACATTACCTTTAAGTTGTAATTTTCAATTATTACCAAAGATTTCTAAGCTAATCTACGGTATTTAAGATCAACAAGGAGATTCTTATGTTTGAAAAATATTTCGACTATAAAAAAAATAAAACGTCTTATAGAACTGAAGTGTTGGCTGGTGTTACTACGTTTTTAACAATGGCTTACATAATGTTTTTGAATCCTTTTATACTTTCTGGCGAATTCGCTGGACCTGAAAAAGGATTTTTTGATTTTGGTGCGGTATTTACTGCAACAATAGTAGCGACCGCAGTAGCTTGTTTCATTATGGGCTTTTACGGCAAGACTTGGCCAATTGGTCTAGCACCCGGTATGGGTATTAATGCTTTTATAGCTTTTTACGTTGTTGGTACTTTAGGTTATACACCTCAGCAGGCTTTAGGTGCAGTGTTAGTAGCAGGAGTATTATTCTTAATAATATCTTTAACACCGATTAGAGCTTGGTTAATCAACTCAATTCCTAGAAGTTTAAAACTAGGTATTGGAGCTGGTATTGGTTTGTTTTTAGCAATCATTGGTCTAGAAATTATGGGAGTTGTCGTAGACCATCCTGTAACGTTAGTTACAATAGGTGATCTAAAAAACCCTCTAATTCTTTTAGCTTGTCTTGCTTTTGTAAGCATGGTTGTTTTAGAAGTATTAAAAGTCAAAGGTAACATCATTATTGGAATACTAGTTTTTAGTATTATAGCTTGGGGTACTGGATTAGCTAAATTTAATGGTGTGGTGAGTATGCCCCCGTCAATGACTTATTTATTTGATTTTGATCTTGGTGCTGCTTTTTCAGGTGCAATGTCCACAGTAATTTTTACTTTATTGTTTATCGATTTTTTTGATACGACAGGTACATTAACATCTGTAGCTAACGTAGCTGGAAAAGTTGGAAAAGATGGAAAAATAAAAGACATACACAAAGCTATGATGGCTGACAGCGTGGGTACAGTTGCTGGTTCTTTAATGGGTACTTCTACTGTAACAAGTTATGTTGAGTCAGCTGCAGGAGTAAAAGAAGGCGGAAGAACAGGAATGACTTCAGTGGTCATTGGAGTTTTATTCTTGGCTTGTTTATTTTTATCTCCTCTTGCGACCAGCTTACCCAAAGAAATTGACGGTGCTGCTTTACTTTTTGTGTCGGTTTTATTTGTAAGAAATATTACAGATATTAAATGGGACGATATTTCTGAATCAGCCCCTGCAGTATTAGCAATGATAGCTATGCCACTTACTTATAGTATTAGTAATGGTATTGCTTTATCGTTTATTGCATATGCATTAATTAAAATCTTTACAGGAAAATTTAGTTCTACTTCGCCAGCAATATGGGTTATTGCTGCATTGAGTGTTGCTAGCTTTTATGTTGCTTAAAGATTAAATCTTAAGGGCTAGTGAAAACTGGCCCTTATTTTTTGTGTTTTTTCACCAGTTCTTCAATTGTTACTTCTTCGTAATTTTCAAAAGGTTGTACAATCCAAGGATTGTCTTTTAATCTGTCAGCACAGTAATCGGGTTCAAATGTAGAGTCTAATTTTTTCCAAAGCACAGCTGTTTTTATGCATTCAATGTTATTTTTTATAGGAGGATATTTTTTTAACCATTCAATACTTTTATTGAGAGTAATGCCTGTATCTGAAAGATCATCACACAAAAGCAATCTACCTCCCATGTCATGAACTGTTGAACTCATTTCTCTTGAGAAAACTAGTTCTCCCTGTTTGTCTTCTACGCCTGTTCCAGAGTAAGACTCTACAGCAAGATAGGCACACTTAAGCTTAAATATTCTGCTTAGTACATCAATGATTGGGGCTCCCCCCCTCATTATTCCTATAAGCATTGTTGGTTTAAATCCACTTTCATGAATTTTAACTGCTAGTTTTTCTACTATTAAATTATATTCTTTCCAGTCTACGATAAGTTTGTTAGCCATAAAAAAAACTAAATTATTTTAGAGGAGATGTAAATGAAAGGTTATGTGGTAACTGTTTATAAAGTTATAAAAGATGAGAATGTTCTAAAAACCTATTCTGTCAAAGCTAGGGAGGCAATTGAAAAATATAAAGGTAAATTTTTAGTAAGAGGAGGAAAAATGATAACCACAGAAGGAAGTGAGTCTCCTAGAACTGTGGTTATTGAGTTTCCATCTTTTGCTGAAGCTAAAACTTTTTTTTACTCAAAAGAGTATCAAAACGCTCATGCTATATTAAAGGATACTGTTGTTCGTCACCACCAAATTATAGAGGGTGATTAATATTGAATAGGTTCATCGTCTATCGATCTCCAGAGATACCATGTAGCTACTGAACAATAAGGTGTAAATTTTTTATTAAGTTTATCTAAAAATATTTTTGGTGGGTAATATTTTTTCTTGTAATTATTTGAAATTGCTCTTAAAAGACCGATGTCTTGCAGAGGCCATATATTCGACCTGTTAAATGTAAATAATAATATCATTTCAGCAGACCACCTTCCAATCTGTCTAAGCTTTACTAAATACTCTATCGCTTCCTCATCATTCATTTTTTTTATTAAGTTAGGTTTAAAACTTCCATTTATTATTTTTTTAGCTAAATCTTTAATGCCTCTAACTTTTTGCCTACTAAGCCCGCAGCCTTTTAAGCTAGTACTAGATAATTTGTTTACTGAGTTTGCTGTAATTTTATTTTTACATTTTTTTTTGAACCTTAAAAAAACTGAATTTGCTGCAGCTACACTTATCTGCTGACCAATAATACTTTTACATAAAGAAAAGAATACATCGTTACGGGTGATTAAGTGACCATCTTTATATATATTAATTAAATGTTTAATAACTTTATCTTTTTTAGACAAATATATTTTTGCTTTGTTCCAATAAGCTGGTGATTTTTTCATGATCTGGGAATTACAATCTCTTTTTTCAATTTTTTCTCTCTTATAAAAATTATAAAAGAACTCAACATTACAAGTAGAGCACCTGCTAACATTAAAGGTTTTGGCACTTCACCCCATATAATGAATCCAAATATTATTGCGTAAACTAAACTTAAATATTTAATTGGTGTTACCAAAGAAGCTTCAGCCAATCTATAACTTTGTGTTAGCAATAGATTTGCAACACTCCCGCACAAACCCATTATAACAAATAAAAACAAATCTTTTGAAGTGGGCACAATCCATCCATAAGGTAAAGTACAAAGTCCTATAAACGTACAGAGAACTGTAAAATAAAAAGCTATTCTATAATTTGGTTCAGTTTTAGATAGTGCTCGAACACTTATAGCGACACCAGAAAAAAAAATGCAAAATAAAATTGGTGATATATAATAATAATTAAGTTCAATAAATGCCGGCTGAATTATAAGAATCATTCCTATGAAACCCAAAAAAACTGCAGACCATCTCTTAATTCCAACCTTTTCTGATAAGAATATAATTGACGCAATAGTAACAAAAATTGGTCCGCCAAAAGTAAGTGATACTACATCGGCTAGCGGCAAATGTCTCAGACCAAAGAAAATACAGACAAACGCTATTGAGCCACAAATTGCTCTAAAGGCATGTAGGCCAGGTCTTGTTGTTTTATAAAAATTTGACCATTTGTTTCTTGGTATAATTAGAAAGATAGGTATTAATCCAAAAAAAAATCTTGCAAAAAAAACTTCTCCAAATGGATAGTAATTTAGCCATTTGATGCATATATCCATAATCGCGAAGCACATAACGCTTGCAACCATATATAAAACTCCAGTTTGATTTTTTGTAAGCAATTGAATATCCTTTATCTTTTTTAACACATTAAATTCATTATGCAAAAATCTTACTTAGCCCTTGGGTGTTTTTGGAAACCAGAAGAAACTTTTCGCCAATTAACCGGTGTTAAGGAAACTGAAGTTGGCTATGCAGGTGGCGGCACTAGTAATGTTAGTTACGAAGAAGTTTGTACAGGTAAAACTGGACATACAGAAACTGTGAAAATAACTTATGATGAAAAAATTATTTCTTATGAAGAATTGTTAGAAGTTTTTTTTAAAACTCATGATCCCACTCAAAAAGATATGCAATATCCTGATGTAGGAACTCAATACAGAAGTGAAATTTTTTATGAAAATGAACAACAAAAAAAAATAGCTGAAAAATATAAAAACTTATTTAATAAAAAATTTGACGAAAAAATTGAAACCAATATTTCAAAAATTAAAAACTACTGTAAAGCAGAAGAATATCATCAAAAATATATAATGAAAAGAAATCAGTAATGTCTTTAGTTAGTGCTAGTTGGCTTGAAAAAAATTTAAATGAAGTTAAAATTTTAGATGCAAGTTGGCATATGCCAAATGGAAACAGAGATGCATATAAGGAATTTTTGAGTGAACATATTGAGTGTTCTCAATTCTTTGACTTAGATAAAAATTCAGAACATGATTCAACTTTGCCTCATATGTTGCCGTCTACAAAAAAATGGCAAGAAGTAATATCTAACTACGGAATTAGTAATCAAGATAAGATAGTGATCTATGATAATTCAGATATTATTAGCTCTTGTAGGTGTTGGTACATGTTTGTTTATTTTGGTCATGATATTAATAAAGTTTTTATTTTAGATGGGGGTTTCAAGAAGTGGAAAATTGACAATAAAAAAACTACAAATAGATTGGTTATAAATAATAAGACTAACTATGTAGCTAAAGAAATTAAAAGCTTAGTACTAAACAAATTACAAATTGATGAAAATATAATTCTAAATAAATTTCAAGTTGTGGACGCTAGAGGAAAGAAAAGGTTTGAAGGTACTGAACCAGAGCCACGTCAAGGTTTAATAAGCGGTTCTATTAAAAATTCAAAAAATTTACCATTTAATGAATGTATTAATAAATCTGATCATACGTTTAAGAGTAGAGATGAATTGATAAAGGTTTTTGAATACGCAGGTATTAAAAGTGATGTGTACCAAGTATTTACCTGCGGATCTGGTGTAACCGCGTGCATCTTAGCTATGGCTAATAAAATTATAAATGATAAAAAACCAATAATATATGATGGCTCATGGTCAGAATATGGACTTAAAAAAAATGAAAACCACAAGCAAAATTAAAACAATATTAATAATTATTTTTATTATTATTTTTTCTATAATCGCAGCTAGACATTTTATTGGTTTGCATTTTAAGAAAAAATTTAGTGTTAGACCTGCGCCTGGTGTGATAGTTAAAACAGTTGAAAAATCAATATTTTATAAGAGTATAGAAACTTTTGGCACTGCGATTGCTCAAAATTCTAGAACCTACAGAATAAAAAAAAATGAGATTAAAGAGAAGCTTGAGGTCGAGGGCAGATTTGTCAAGGCCGGAGACGTTATAGCAACATTAAAAAATGACGAAAAAGTCATTGCTGAAATTGAGGGAAGACTTGGTAAAAGAGAGATAGCTCAGGGTGTGTTAGGTACTGATAGTTTAATTATTACATTAGATGACCTAAAAAAAATTGTTATAGATATTAAAGTACCTGAAAATTTCGTTAATATTTTAAAATCTGGACTTAAAGCAGAAATATCTTCAACAGCTTTTAATAAAAATTTTGTTGGTATTATAGGATCGGTTAGCTCACGTGTTGATCCGTCTACGCGTTCAATTTTAGCAAGAGTAATTGTAGATAACTCAGAATTTGAGATTATACCTGGACAATTATTAACTGTAAAAATTATTTATGATGAAGTTCAACAGATTGGCGTGCCAGAAAGTTCTGTTACAATTCAGGGTAAAACTGCTTTTGTATATGTTGTTAACGGAGAAACTGTAGATAAAAAAAATATAATAATAGGAAAAAGAAATTTTGGAAAAGTATCTGTTTTAGATGGAGTATCTGAAGGAGATCAGGTTGTTGTTGAAGGTGTTTCAAAAGTTAGAAATAAAAGTAAAATAAAAATAATCAAACAAAAAAACAGATAATGTTTTTAACCGATTTATCTATTAAGAGACCTGTTGTCGCCTCAGTAATGAGCATAGTTTTGGTTATTTTCGGAATAATAACGTTTCAAGAAATTCCAACAGATGAATTACCAGAAGTTCAGCCTCCTGTAGTAACTATTCAGACAGATTACAAAGGTGCATCAGCAGAAATAATAGATACTCAAATTACTCAAAAAATAGAAGATTTTGTAGGAGGCACGCCTGGATTAGAAACAATAGATTCTTTCAGTGAAGATGAAAGTTCAAGAATTACACTTACATTCGAAACTAGTTTAGATCTTGACGATGTAACCAACGATGTTCGTAGTTCTGTTGCGCGTGTAGTAGATAATTTACCTGAAGGCGCAAATACGCCAGAAATTTTCAAGCAAAGTGCGGGTATGAGAACTACAATGTGGTTATCATTTAGCTCGGAGGCAATGACAGATCTTGAATTAACTGATTATGCAGATCGTTTTTTAACGGATACATTTTCAACAGTTCCGGGAGTTGGACGAGTTAGATTGGGTGGTGAAAGAGAAACATCTCTTAGGGTATGGTTAGATCCTATTGCACTTGCAGCTAGAGATTTAACAACACAAGAGGTTGAGCAGGCTTTAAGGAAAGAAAACATTGAATTTCCAGCAGGTAGAATAGAGTCAAAAGATATCGACTTAACCATAAAATTAGATAAAGCCTACCAAAACCTTGAAAATTATAAAAAATTGCCGCTTAAAAGAGCAAAAGATGGTTCTGTTATCACTTTAGAAGATGTTGCGAGAGTAGAGATAGGTGCTGCATCCACTAGAACGCTTTTTAAAGGAGATGGTAAACAAGTAGTAGGAATTGGTATTTATCAGCAATCAGATGCTAACACTATAGCGGTAGCTAAAGGAATAAAAAATAAAATAAAAGAGATAAAAAAAACATTGCCAGAAGGAACAACTCTTGAAGTATCTTTCGATAGAAGTAGATATATCAAAAGTGCTATTTCTGAAGTCTATAAGACACTTTTTATAGCTTTAATTTTAGTTACTATAATAATTTATTTATTCTTAGGAAATCTTAGAGCTTTAATCGTTCCTGCAGTAGCATTACCAGTCTCTTTAATTTCTACTTTTCTAGCTCTTTATATTTTTGATTTTTCAATTAATCTTTTTACTCTAATGGCTTTGGTTCTAGCGATAGGGATTGTTGTAGATGATGCAATAGTAATGCTAGAAAATATTGTTAGAAGGATTGAATTAGGTGAGAGTCCTTTAGTTGCAGCCTACAAAGGTGCTAAACAAGTATCTTTTGCAATTATAGCAACGACAGTAGTTTTAGTGGCTGTATTTGTTCCTCTAGTTTTTATCAAAGGAATTACGGGTGTTCTTTTTACTCAAACCGCAATAACTTTAGCATCAGCTGTCATTATATCTAGTTTTGTTGCTCTCTCTCTTAGCCCAATGTTAGCGAGTAAATTTTTAAAAAAAAATATGGAAAAATCAAAAATTGTAAAAAGATTTGAAAAAATTTTAAAAGAGATATCTGATTCCTATAAAAAATCTTTAGTTCTATGGATTAATAAAAAAAAAATAATTATTGCTTTCTTGGTTGGAATTTTAGCGTTAACAATATTTTTATTTAATTTTGCTCCCAAAGAGTTAATTGCACCGGAGGATCGAGGTGCTTTTTTTGTAATTATAAAAGCACCACAAGGATCTGGTTTTAATTTTACAAAATCTAAAGCAGAAGAAATTGAAGCAATGTTGTTGCCTGAACTGGGCAAAGGTGAGTATAGAAAATTAATTATGAGGGTTCCAGGGTTTGGTAAATCATCGAAGCAAGTAAACAGTGGTTTTATTATCGTTCTTTTAGAAGACTGGTCAAAAAGAAAAAGGCATGGTGTTGAGATATTGAGAGAATCTTTTGCCAAGATAGGTCGTGTGCCTGGTGTACTTGCATTTTCTGTAATGCCCCAAGGAATTAGAACTGGGGGGATTGAAAGTCCTGTCCAATTCGTTGTACTTGGAAATACTTATGATCAACTAGTAGAGTGGAAAGAAATAATAAAAAAAGAGGCAAGAAAAAACCCTGGATTATCTGCAATCCAAGATGATTTTGATTTAAATAAACCACAACTAAATGTTCAGATTGATCAAAAAAAAGCGGCAGATTTAGGAGTTTCTACTGAAGATATAGGAAGAACAATAGAAACTATTTTTGGCTCAAAGACAGTTACTAAATTCACTCAAGATGGCAAGGAATATTCTATTATTCTTCAAGGAGATATTAAAGATAGAAGAGAACCAGGAAGTATAAGTAAAGTTTTTGTAAGATCAAAAAATAACGGAAAATTAATATCAGTTTCTAATTTAGTTGAGTATAGCGAAGAAGGCCAATCACCTTTTTTAGCAAGATATAATAGACAAAAAGCTGTGACTATTTCTGCAAGGTTAGTAGGTGACTATTCTTTAGATAAAGCGTTAAAATTTTTATTACAAGTAGTGGAACAAAATACACCACAAGCTAAGATTGCCTACAAAGGTGAAAGTGAGGAATACAAAAAAACAAATAATGAGCTTTATATAATTTTTGCACTAGCTTTGATAACTGCTTATCTTGCTATGTGTGCTCAATTTGAAAGCTGGAGACATCCTCTGACAATCATGCTTACTGTACCCTTGGCAATGCTAGGTGGCCTCTTAGGAATACTTGTCGTTGGTTCTTCGCTAAATATTTATAGTCAAATTGCTTTGATTATTTTAATTGGCCTGTCCGCAAAAAATGGAATTTTAATTGTAGAATTTACCAATCAATTAAGGAAAGAAGGAAAAAAATTGGAAGAAGCAATAGTTGAAGCTTCGACAATTAGACTTAGACCAATATTAATGACAAGTCTTTCTACCATCTTTGGAGTGCTTCCCCTGATAATTGGCTCTGGTCCAGGTGCTGCTAGCAGACTAACTGTTGGTATAACTATATTTGGTGGAATGTTGTTTTCAACTTTTTTTACACTTTACGTAATACCTACCATTTATTCTATCATTGGCAGAAATGAAAAAAATATAGACTCCGTTGAAGTTGAATTAAATAAACAACTTAAAAGATAAAATATTTATTTTTATTTAAATTTTTTCGACATATTTTTAATTGTTTTCTATAATTATTAGCAAGCTCTCTAACTGATGAGGCATATATAATTGCCTTTTTATCTTTTTTATAATTTTTATAATCACCCCATCCTTTATAGTAAGCGAGGTACTGTCTGTAAGCATCTTTCTTGGAGATTTTTAATATTTTTGAAGTTTTATCAATATACCATCCTATAAAATCAACTGAATCCTTAAATCTTGCACGTGTAGCAAACTTATTGTTAGTTTCTCTCTTATATTGTTCCCAGGTTCCAATCACTGCCTGAGAGTAGCCAAAGGAACTAGAGGGCCTTTTGAAAGGGATTACTTTAAATAATTTTTCTCTTGGTGGTTTTGCCAGCCAATTAAAATCACTTTCTTTTTTAACAAACGCAAGTTGTAAATGAATAGGGGCACCCCATTTTTCAAAAGATGCTTTAGTGTGTTTGTACCAAAGATATCTTTCTTCGAAGATTGCACAGCTATTTTTAGTATTTTTAGGTACTGAAGAACAAGATACAAATAAAAAAAAAATTATTAGGTAAAATTGATATTTTTTAAAATGAATCACTTTTTATTTTATATAAGAATTTAATTAAGTTTTCTCCACTTTTCTGGCTTTAAAAAAGTTCCAGACCATAGTCCAAGTCTATTTATTTTTGCAAATTCTTCATCGTCAATGTAGTCCTTTGAATAACGTCTATATGCAATTGCATAACCATTTCTAACCATCCACCTGTTTAGGTTTTCTTGCTCAACAAAACAAATACCAATAAATCTATTATATCTATCTTTGTTTTTTTGAGTCGAACATTTAACTACATTTTTACTAATTTTTTTAATTAATGCCTCTGTTGCAACTGTCCCACAATTGTATTCTTCAGTATTTTTTGTACACTTTTGATTTTTTTCTGGAGCATCAATTCCATGCAATCTTATTTTTTTATCTGAAATTTTTATAGTATCGCCGTCAGTGACAACTGGTAAGCCATAAATTTCACTAGCAATTATTTTTGTATTTAAATTTAATAAAATAATTAAAAAAAAAAATAATTTTTTCATGTAATAAATTTTTGCTTTAATTTTAATAAAAAGAATATGCTTACTACACCTGCAATATTAGCTATAAGGTCGCTTAACTCAAAAGCTCTGTTGGGTATAAAAAAGTGAAGCAATTCTAGTAAGAATGAAAGTAAAAATAAGAATAAAAAACTATTAATAAATTTTCTCTTATTTGAGTTATAAATTATTCCCAAAAAAGATAAGTAAAAAAAATAGAAAAAATGATTTATTGAGGTTCCGATTGGATTGTTGACAAGATTAGGTTGTTTACCTAAATCTCCGTATAGCAGATAACCAATTATACTTCCTGGAAATAAATAAATAATTAATAAAACAACTAGGGATAAATAATATAAATATATAATTAATTTTAATATATTATTTTTCATTATAATTTAAATATAGTACATAATATCTAATAATAAACTATTATGAGTAAATTAATTTTAACTAGACACGGTCAAAGTTTATGGAATGCTGAAAACAGATTTACTGGATGGGTCGATGTTGACTTGTCTGAACAAGGTATTCTGGAAGCCAAGACATCAGGAATGTTAATTAAAAAACTTAATATTAACATAGATGTTTCCTATACATCGTTTTTAAAAAGAGCGATTAAGACCCTAAAAGTTATATTTGAAGAAAATAATCTAGATCTTGATTTAAATACCTCTTGGGAAATTAATGAAAGACATTATGGTTCGTTAACAGGATTGAATAAGGAAGAAACTAAAAAAAAAATAGGTGAAGAACAATTTAAAAAATATAGAAGATCTTGGGATATATCACCGCCACCAATGCCTGAGAATGATAAAAATCAATCTTTATTTAGTTCTTTGAACACTAATATACCTCAAGGTATGATACCTATGACAGAATCCTTAAAAGATACTTATAATAGAGTAATTCCTTTTTTTGAAGATAAAATTAAACCTAGCTTACAAAATAATAAAAATATAATAATTGCAGCACACGGAAACTCTTTAAGAGCTCTTTGTAAAAAATTATTTTATATTTCAGATCAAAAGATTAATGAATTGGAAATCCCAACTGGAAACCCATTAGTTATTGAATTCGATGAAAAACTAGAATTAAAGAATATTCAGTATCTAGATAAGTCTAGAGAAAAACCAATTATTACTAATCAATAAATTTTAGTTTATTTAATTCTTCATAAACTTTAAGACTATTTACATGGAAAAAAGTTTGACTACTTGTTTGTCCTAATAATTTTTTTTCTTTTACCATCTGATCCCATACTACATTCATAGAAAAAATTTCTTTTTTTATGCCTTTAAAAATAGATCTATTGATAATTTGAGCACCTGTAAATATGTACTGATTTCTAGTTTCTCTTATAATGCAGTTATTTTCTATAAAATTAAAATCACCTTTGAAAGATTTATCGTGACTATTAATTTTATCAACTAATAATAAAATAGGTTTACTGTTTTGAAAAAAGGAATTTTCAAGAATTTTTAATTCTTCAAAATAATTTTTACTCCAAATTGTATCTGGATTTAAAACATAAAAAGGTTCATTATTAAAATTTTTAGTAGCATTTAAAATTCCACCACCTGTATCCAGTAATACTGCTTCTTTTATAGTGTTGATGGAAATTTGATAATTCTTATTTTTAAGAAAAATATCAATTTCTTCAGATAAATGATGCGTGTTTATGACGATTTCATTTATCCCTATTTTTATGAGTAACTCTACCGACCTTTCTAAAAGATTTTTTTGGCCAATTCTTAATAGCGGCTTTGGAGTCTTTTCTGTTAATGGTAGCATTCGTTTCCCAAAACCTGCTGCCATAATCATAGCTTTTTTAATTGTCATTAAAATTAACCTTTTTTCTATTTTTTTTAGGTACAGCTTTATTTAACAAGAGCTTTAAATTTGCAAAAACTGGATTTTTAAGTCTTAGCTCTAACAGTTGCCAAATATATGGCAAATGCTTTAGATAACTTAATTTATGGTCTCTTTTACAAAGTCTAACAAAAATGCCCAGTATTTTTAAATTCCTTTGTACAGATAAAATATCAAAATCATTTTTAGCTAATAATTCTTCTTTATTTGTTTTAATTTTTGATGTTTTGGAAAGATAATAATTAAAGAGTGAAGATTTTAACTCTATCGGAAGTTTGATTCTGACATCGTCAATGAGTGATGCTAGGTCATAAAACAGATTACCTCTCAAAGCATCTTGTGAATCGATTAAACCGAATTTTTTATTTTTTATCATTATATTAGAGGCATGAAAATCTCTATGCACAAAACACATCCCTTGAAAATAAAGTTTTTTATAAATAATTTTTAATTCTTTTTTTATTATATTTTTATTTTTTATATATTCTTTTTTTTTGCTATTATTTTTTAAATACCAATCAAAAAATAAATCTGATTCTTTGTGAAGTTCAGATAAGTTATATTTTTTAATTTTAATTTTATTATTTCTAAATTTAATATCTTTTTTAAAATTTATTTTTTGTAATTTAATAATTAAATTAACTAATTTTTTATAATCATTAAATTTATTTTTTTTATTTTTTACATAAGCTAAAAAAGATAAATCTCCTAAATTTTCTATCTCCATCATATTTTGAGCAAAATACTCTTGGACTAGCTTTGGAGCTTTTATTTTATTTTTAACTAGCAGCTCATTAATTGCTGCATAAATGATTAAATTTCTATATTTATTTTTATTGGCCTTTACCAATATTGTTGATGTGGAATTTTTCTCTATTCTATAAAATTCTCTAAATGAAGCATCTCCTGAAATTTTTTTAATTTTATATTGCATTAAACTCTTTCCACCTGCCAAATCCATTAAAATCAATTTTTCTCATATTTTGTTTTTTTTCATATGACATATAAATTTCAAGTCTATCGCCTGGTTTGTCTTTGATAATTTCCGCCCACTCTATAATCTTAATATTTTTTGTGTCTTGTTCAAAAACTCCGAGTTGTTTCACATCTTTTTCAGTTTTTAATCTGTACAGATCATAATGCATGATTTTAAAACCTTCAAATTCATACTCATATACAATATTAAAAGTTGGGCTTAAAACTTCAGTCTCATCTTCTTTATTTTTTTTCTGAAGATTGTTGATTAAGGCTCTTGTTAGAGTAGTTTTGCCAACTCCTATTTCACCAAATAGTAAGATACAGTCTTCTTTGTTAATTTTTGTAATAATTTTTAGTGAAATTTGATTTAATTGATCTAAGGAATTTATGATCATTGGCTACTATTAGTAGCGATAAGTATCAGGCTTAAACGGACCAGCCGTTTCAACACTTATATAGTCTGCCTGTTCTTTGCTTAATTTAGTTAATTTAGCTCCAACTTTTTCGAGATGAAGTGTCGCAACTTTTTCATCTAAATGCTTTGGTAAAACATAGACTTTTTTTTCATATTCACTTGAGTTGTTCCATAATTCTATTTGCGCAATTACTTGGTTTGTAAAGGATGCACTCATAACAAAGCTTGGGTGTCCTGTTGCACAACCTAAATTTACAAGCCTCCCCTCCGCTAGTAAGATTATTCTTTTTTTGCTAGGCAACTCTATTTCGTGTACTTGAGGTTTAATTTCATCCCATTTATAATTCTTTAAAGCTTCTACCTGAATTTCATTATCAAAGTGACCTATGTTACAAAGTATAGCCCTATCTTTCATATCTCTCATATGATCTGCTGTAACAATATCTTTATTTCCAGTGGCTGTAACAACAATATCAGCTTCTTTGATTGCATCGTCCATTAGAACTACCTCATAACCTTCCATAGCTGCTTGTAACGCGCAAATAGGGTCTGCTTCTGTAACCATTACTCTCGCACCACTTTGTCTCAAAGATGCAGCACTTCCTTTTCCAACATCACCAAATCCAGCCACAATTGCAACTTTTCCTGACATCATCACATCTGTAGCTCTTTTAATTCCATCAACTAAGCTTTCTCTACAACCATATAAATTATCAAATTTAGATTTAGTTACTGAATCGTTAACGTTAATAGCTGGAATTAATAAGGTTTTATTAATTTCCATTTTTTTTAAAGCTAAAACTCCTGTAGTGGTTTCTTCTGAGACGCCTCTAACATCCTTTAAAAGATCTTTATACTCTTTATGCATTAAAGAAGTTAGATCTCCGCCATCATCTAAAATCATATTTGGCTTCCAATCTTTTTTTCCTTCGATTGTTTGTTTTACACACCACCAGTATTCTTCCTCTGTTTCACCTTTCCAAGCAAAAACTGGTATGCCTGCTTTAGCAATAGCAGCTGCTGCATGATCTTGCGTCGAAAATATATTACATGATGACCATCTAACTTCAGCGCCTAAATCTACAAGTGTTTCAATTAGAACTGCTGTTTGGATTGTCATGTGTAAACACCCTAGAATTTTTGCCCCTTTAAGAGGAGACTTGTTTTTGTATTCTTTTCTTAGTGCCATTAAACCTGGCATTTCTGTTTCTGCTAGAGAAATCTCTTTTCTACCAAAGTCTGCTAGGTTAATGTCCTTTACTTTAAAATCATTCATAATCTGCGGGTGTTTTAACAATATAATTTCTTCTTAGCAAGCAACAATCCTAGATATGTTTGGGCAATACAACTTCTATTTTTGCTCCCTTAATATCTGTTCTGTTTGATGCTGTTATTTTACCTTTGTGAAGTTCAATAATATTTTTTACTATATTAAGACCTAAGCCTGAGTGTTCACCAAAATTTTTGGGCCTATTGCTGTAAAATCGTTTAAATATATTTTCTATATTCTTTTCATTAAAACCTGGTCCTTCATCTTTAAAAGTCGTTAAGAAATAATTTTTTTCCTCACTTATTTCAATTATAATTTTACTATTATTTTGACTAAAAGAAATTGCATTATCTAAAAGATTCGCAATGACCTGTTCTATTCTGTTTTCAATTCCTTGAATATGAAAAGATTTTTGCTTGTCTTTTTTATTTATTATTTCAATATTAATTTTCTTATTTAAGCTTTCAATACCTTGTTTAAAGTCTTCTACAACATTTCTAATGATTAGATTCAGATCAATTTTAAGCATTTTTTCTCTTGATAGAGAAGCTTCGTCTTTAAGCATTTGTGTATAATCAGTTATAAGACGTTCTATTCGTTCAGCGTCATGATTAATAATATTTAATAGTTTTTCTCTATCTTCCTGTTCTATAGTCTTATCTAATAATTCAGAGGCTCCTTTTAAAGATGCTAGTGGATTTCTAATTTCGTGTGCTAAATCTGTGGAAAAAGTTTCAGCACGATTAGTTCTTTTTTGAAGATCCAGCGTCATTTCATGAATAGATTGGGTCAATTTACCTACCTCATCTCTTCTTACAAAGAAATTATCTATATTAACAGGTTTGCTTGATTTTGCTTTTATTGACTCTGTGTATTTAACTAAAAAACTTATTGGTTTTAAAATATATTTATTTAAAAAAATAGAAAAGATAGTAATAACTAAGGCAACTGCTAGGACAGTTCTAATTATAAAGTTTTTTCTTTCATCGACGGCTACTAATATTTCATTAGATTCTTCACTAACAAGAATATAGCCAACTTTTTTATTCTCTATTAAAACTTTATCTAAAGTTTGTACCAAAAAATCTTTTTTTATTTTACTTTCAATAACAAATGGTTCATCTTTTATCTTATTTAAAATAGTATTTTTAATTTCTTTATAATAATCAAGTTCATTATTAATATTATTGATATTGCTTTTTTCAACTTGATTAGTATTTGTATTATTTATTTCTTGTTCAATAATTAAATCAGACTTAGAAAAAACATTTTGGTCTAAATCTAACATGTTAGTGTCACCAACTAAGTTTCCTTCTAAATTAAAAAAACGAACTCTATCCAAGCTTTGAAACAAAAATCTAGCAGATAATAAAAAGGTGCTTAAACCTTTTTCATTAAAATCTATGTTTAATCTTTGTAAGTGATCGGTGGTATTTTTAATAACAACAAAATGATCTGAGGATTTTTTTTTTACTAGGTTGGGTTGGATCGCCTGTAGATAAATAAACGTAAACAGTCCCAATACTGAGAAGACTGATAAGTTAAATAATAAAAACTTTTTTAATATAGATGTTGATTTTTTCTGGTTCATTAACTAACATTCCATCTATACCCACTTCCATACCTTGTTTCAATTGCTGAAAATTTATCATCCACTTTTTTAAATTTTTTTCTAATACGCTTTATATGACTATCAATAGTCCTGTCTTCTATTTCTGTGTTCTCTTTGTAGGCTATATCCATTAAATGTGCCCTTTCTTTTATTACACCAGGTCTTTTTGCAAGTTCTTTGACTATTAAAAATTCAGTTGTAGTCAATTTATCTGGTAAAGCTTTTTCATTCCATTCGCACTCTAATTGGGCAGGATCTAGCTTTAGTTTTCCGTGGGTAATCAAATTTTTAGAATCATCAACGATTTCATTTTTTTTTCTAAGTTGAATTTTTATCCTTTCAATTAAAACTTTTATAGAAAAACCTCCAGATTTCTTTACAAAATCATCGGCACCTAATTTCAGTCCTAATAATTCATCCACCTCATCGTCCTTCGAGGTTAAAAAAATAATAGGAATTAACAATTTTTTTCTTAAACGAGTTAAAAGTTCTTCTCCATCCATACGTGGCATTTTAATATCAATAACCGCTAGATCAGGAGGATTCCTAATTAAGCCATTAAGTGCTGCCTCACCATCGATGTAAGTTTGAACTTTAAATCCTTCTCTTTCTAAAGCTATACTAATTCCAGTTAGAAGGTTTCGATCATCGTCTACAAGTGCAATTATTTGTGCCATATATTATTTAATTTTTATAACTAAATTGTCAAAATTTAGGCACTATTAAATCTAATTAATGAGCCTCACCCCAGTTAAGGCCAGAGTTAATACTAACATTTAAAGGTATAGAAAACATATGATAATCTGAACTTGATATAGATGTCATAGCATCCTTAACAGCTTTCTGTACATAGACTTTGTCATCTTGAGAACATTCAAAAATAAGTTCATCATGAATCTGCAAGAGCATTTTAGTCTTAAATTTTTTATCAGTTCCAATTAATTGATCTAACTTAATCATTGCTAGCCTAATAATATCAGCTGCAGATCCTTGTATAGGAGCGTTTATGGCAGCTCTTTCTTGAAAACTTCTAACACTAAAATTCTTGTCGTTAATTCCCCTAAGGTGAATTCGTCTACCAAAAATATTATTAACATATCCTTTGGTTCTGCAAAATTTAATTGTTGAATTCATATAATCCTTAATTTCAGGAAATTTTTTAAAGTATGCGTTAATAAAATCTAATGCTTCTTGATTTGAAACTGCAATTTGTTTTGCTAATCCATACTGTGTTATCCCATAAATAATTCCAAAATTAATTGCTTTTGCTTTTCTTCTTAAATCTTCATTGACTTTATTTATAGAAACATTAAAAACCTGGCTTGCTGTTAAGCTGTGAATGTCTTCATTATTTTTAAAAGCTTTTTTTAATTCTTTTACATCTGCCATGTCTGCAAGAATCCTCATTTCAATTTGATTATAATCTGCAGAAATTAAAACATTGTTTTTGTCTGCTACAAAAGCTTTTCTGATTTCTCTTCCTTCTTCCGATTTAATCGGAATATTTTGCAAGTTAGGGTCGCTTGACGCTAATCTTCCTGTGTTAGTAGCTGCTAATAAAAACGAGGTATGTACTCTTTTAGTTTTAGGACTAATGTGGTCTTGCAATGCATCGGTGTATGTATTTTTTAATTTCGAAATTTGTCTCCATTCTAAAATTAAATTAGGGAATTTGTGCCCCGTCAATGCTAAATCTTCTAGAACTTTTGCATTAGTAGCTAAGCTACCTTTTTTAGTTTTTTTAAGCTTAGCTATCTTAAGTTCATTGTATATAATTTCCCCAAGTTGTTTGGGAGATCCAATGTTAAATTCTTTTCCAGCTTCAGCAAAAATAAGTTTTTCTATGTTTTTTAATTTTTTTTCAAATTGTGTTGATAGTTTTTTTAGATAATTAGCGTCTACCTTAATGCCATTAAACTCTAATTTCGCTAATAATTTTACCATTGGTTTTTCGAAATTTTCATAAATCTTATTTAATTTTTCTTCATCCATTCTTTCTTTTAAGTGTTCATATAACCTTAAAGTTACATCTGCATCTTCAGCGGCATACTCAGTTGCTTTAGCTAATTTTATATCTGCAAAATTTAATTTATTTTTTCCAGAACCCACTAGTTCTTTAAAGGTTATTGTTTTGTGGCCCAAGTGAATTTCAGACAAGGTATCCATGTTGTGACGATTAATACCAGCATCTAAAGTATAGGAAATCAACATTGTATCTTCAATAGGATTAATTTCTATGTTGTTTTTTTTTAAAACAATGAAGTCAAATTTTATATTTTGACCAACTTTTTTAATACTGGGGTCTTCTAAAAGTGGCTTAATTTTTTTTAAAACTATTTCTTTTTGTAAGTTTTTTTCTTTATGGGCTAAAGGTATGTAGCATGCTTTATTTGGCGCATAGCTGAAAGAAATGCCAACTAATTCTGTTTCTAAAGGATTTAAAGAAGATGTTTCAGTGTCCACTGCAATAACAAGTTTTTCTCCTAGAATTTTTAACCATCTGTCTAAGTTTTTTTCATCTAATATGCATTCATAGTCTTTAGTATTTATATTTTTTCTTTTCTGGCTGTTTGTTTGGCTGGATTGACTTAAAGTTGAATTTGAACTTTCGCCATAAAAACTAATTGCTTGACTTAATAACCTGTTAAATTCCATTTCTCTGAGAAAATCAAAAAGTTTTTCTTTGTTTACACTTCTCATAATAAAGCTTTCGGGTTCTTCTTTCACAGGAACATCGTCTCTTAATGTAACCAGTTTTTTACTAAGTATTGCTTTATCTTTATTTTCTAAAAGTGTTTCTCTCCTCTTGGTTTGTGGAATTTCCTGAATGTTTTTTAATAAAACATCTAAGGTTTGATATTTATTAATAAGTTCGGCAGCTGTTTTTATCCCTATACCAGGTACACCAGGTATATTATCAGAAGAGTCCCCAGCTAAAGATTGAACATCAATTACTTGATTAGGTTTAACACCAAATTTATCAAAAACTTCTTTCTCTCCTAGAACTTTATTTTTCATAGGATCGTAGAGTCTTATTTTTTCTGATACTAGCTGCATTAAATCTTTGTCTGAAGAAATTACAGTTACTTTAGCTCCTGCATCTACAATTTTTTTTGCATATGTTGCTAGGAGATCGTCTGCTTCATAATTAATTAGTTCGATTGAAGGCAAACTAAATGCTCTTACAGCTTTTCTAATATACTCAAATTGAGGTATTAAATCTTCTGGTGTTTCGGTCCTGTTGGCCTTGTAGTCACTATAAATATCATTTCTAAAATTTTTTTTTGCTGAATCAAAAATTACTGCAAAATGTGTTGGCTTCTGTG
>Ga0307488_10000390_pt1 | contig 35619 bp, 17 predicted proteins | sample SB02metaG_FD_202248 | JGI IMG/M metagenome (GOLD analysis project Ga0307488, IMG submission 202248) | Sea-ice brine microbial communities from Beaufort Sea near Barrow, Alaska, United States - SB 0.2 | ecosystem: Environmental > Aquatic > Marine > Coastal | place: USA: Alaska | collected...
CCCAGTAGATGCAGGACAAACCATGAAGTACTTAGAAGAGTTTATGCCAAAAGGTAGTACTATTAGTAGTAAGACATCTTTAAGTATGGATAGTTATAAGCTTATGTTAAATAGAGTTAAGAGAGGAAAGTTTTCTGTTATACCTAATCAAACGGGATCATCAGGAATAGATGTTCCTCCTATGATGGATTTAAACATGATGGCAAAACAGTCATCAGATATCACAACAAGTAATATAGGTGGGATGTCAAGAGTTGATGCAGAACAAATGATAGAAGAAGTAAATAAAATGTTAAAAGAAGCAGGAGTTACAAGAAAAGCGAAGGCTGTTAGAATGGCTCCTGATGGTGAATTATCATGGAAAGTGATTATCCCTAATTTAACATTAAAAATGGAATATCAAAAAGGTGGAGAACTGTCTCTTCCTAAAGCACAAGATGGTACAGAATTTTTAGATTTTATTACAAATCCAATTAGACAAAGATTAGCAGAAAATTTATTTCCTGTTAGTTATTCTGGAGACCCAGATGAAGATGGGTTACTAGGAGGACCAATAGATAAAGTATTATTAGCATTAACAGATGAAAAATCTATATTTGATCATAGGACGGGAGATCCAAACAAAGACTCTAGAACGATTCAGGAAAGGACAGATTTGTTACAAGTACTTATGGGTCAAGATCAAACGTATAATACTATTAAAGAATCTAAATATAAACCTACAAAAGGTGATAATAATGATGGAACTTTTTATTCTTCAGCTTTAACTGAAGATGAAATTAAATTTAGGCTTTCACAAAATGGTTGGGATTCTTTTAAAAATACTGTGACTTCTGGAGGAGCTTTAGGAAACTATACAATAGATAAAGGTGAAGATGAAAAAGGTAAATATATTTCATACTATGATAAATGGGATTTAAGCCCTTTTAAAGAAAATGGATTTTTGAATGAGGTTTCAGACAAACTTCAATTTTGGGCAGGTATAAACCCTCCAGAAATATATGGTAGAGTTTACTTAAAAGATGTCCCTGCATATGATAAAGAAGCAGTGGAAAAAGAGCAGTCCAGGAAAGAAGAACAAATAAGGAAAGGTTCTATTGGTACTTATTCACCTACAACTGGTTTTTTTGGTGTTACCCAAGTAAATGAAGTAACACCAAAAAAATATTATCAAGGCGGGGAACTGTCTCTTTCTGAAGCACAAGAAGGTGGAGAGTATGGAGTATTTAAAAATTTTATAAATGGAGATTATGATGGAACATCTAGAGAAACATATGCAAAAGACTTACATGATAAATTAAATAGAAAGCATTATAAACAAGCAAAATCAATGGGTATGTCTCCTGCTAATTATATAATGACTAATGTTATAGGGAATTCTTAAACCTTAAATATTAGCAAATCTAATGAATTATTTGTATATTAATAATATAATATGAACCAAGTGAATTTAAACAAAAAAAGTGTAAAACAACAGGGTGGTGCATCTATGATGCAGCCAATGATACAACCTCAACAACAGGTTGATCCTGCTATACAACAAATTTCTCAATTCTTTGCTGAAGCTATAGAACAAGGAGGTCAACCTGAAGAAATTATTATTAATTTAATGCAGCAAGAAGTAGATCAAAATACTATTGCTCAAGCATTAATAACAGTGGGTTATCAAGAAGCAGATATTACTGCATTATTTGAAAGTGTACAACAAATGACACAACCTAAACCTGCAAATGCAAGAGAGGTAAATAGAAATCCTCAAGAGCTAGCAAGAAATCAGCAAATTGCAGAAGAGCAACAAGGACTTGTAGCTGTTGATCCAATTGATATGGCTAAATCAGGTATAGAAATTAAGCCTGAAAACAAAGGTAAGTTTACTAGATGGGCTAAGTCACGTAATATGAGTGTTTCAGAAGCTGCTAACACAGTTATGAATAATACTGATAGTTACCCACCTGGTGTAGTTAAGATGGCTAATTTTGCAAAGAATGCAGCTGGTTGGAATAAAGAAGAAGGTGGAGAACAAAAAGCTTTTGAACCACACTTTATGTATAAGGGTGATAGAAAGATTAGAGCTAAAGATATGGCTACTCATCTTAGATTAAAAGATGCTGGGTATAATCACAAAGCTCAAGATGGTGTAGAGGTTACTGATGAGATGATAACTAATGCTACCGTAACTGGTGCAGATGCTATAGATCCAGTTATCACAGCTCCTGCACTAACACCTGAACAAGTAAAACAAAATGAACTAATGTCTACTTTTTTAAAAGCTAGTAACGTTGATTCAATAAACGGTAAAAATGTTGATGGAAGTATAAATAAAAAGGATGAAGGTATTATAGGTAACACAAATTATTTTAGTCCTAATGCTTTTAAAACTGGTAACAATTTTAGTTTAGGTAAAGCTGCTAATGTATTAAATGAAGGTTATACTAATATGTTTAGTGGAAAAGATGGAGATGGAGATGGAGTTAAAGATGGTTCATTTAGAGATTGGAAAGGTAAGACAGAACGTAATAAAGCAAACAAACTTGCTAATACAACATATGATGTAGAACTAGATTTTTCTCAAGAAAATAAAGATGCTGCTAATGCATGGAAAACTCAATGGGATATTGAAAATCCTGAAAAAGATGCATTAGGTAATTTAATAGAACAACAGGAAATTGATGATCAAGGTAATGTAATAATAAAAGAACAACCTATTGATGCTTTTACTTCTTGGTTAAATAAAGGTTCAGAAGGTTTAAAAGGTAAAGCATTAGAAACTTTTAATTCACTTAGAAATAAATATAGAAATAATAAAAAAGAAGAAGTAATAACTGTTCAAAAATTTGGTTCAGAACTTCCAAAAGCTTTATTTGGATTTGGTAAAAGAGCTAATAAAGCAATGGAAGATCCTATGTCAGTTGCAAGAGTAGCAGCAGGAGATTTTAGTGCTATACAAAACTTAATGATGAATGGTGGCCCACTAACTAAAGCACAATATAGTGTTCCAGATAATGGAGCACCTTTTGCAAACTCTATAGAAACGGAAGATGAAACATTGACTTTTGAAGATTGGGTTTTGGAAGATCCTATTACTAGAGGTACAGCAAATGCTCCACAAGAGTATAAATCTTTTATTAATGGTGAATCAGCTAATACAGTAAATCAGAATAATTTAAGTGGAATAAAACAAAGAAGTGCAGAAGATTTATTTGGTGATATAAAAGGTCCAGAGTTTACTGCAAATACAGGAGGATTAGAAGGAGCCACTGATAGATTTATAAACAGTAAGGTTATGACAGCTTTTGGAGATGTATCTGATTTTGCTGTTAAAGGAGCTGACGTAGTAAATGATTGGTTTGAAGATAAAAATATTAAGGATGCTAAAGATGACATGAGAGCCAATCTTACTGCAGATAATATATATGGAACTAAAACAGATGCGTTTAATAAAAGAGGAACATTTGATGTTAACTCTGGAATAATGGGAAGTGAAGGAGACAGAACTACAGGTTTATATATGAGTAAACAAGGTGGAGGTATAAATAATGCTGGCTTTAAAGCATTACCAGATTTTGTTCAACACAATATACTTAGCAATATGGCTAGTGGTGGTGAAGCTGCATACTTAGCTAATAGAGATAGAGTTATTAAAAGAGAAATGGCTAAAGCACAATTTGGAAATGGAGAAACAGAAGGTATGAGACAAAGAGAAGGTTCTTATAATCCTCCTAATAGAAAATATACATTAGATCCTAGATTTAAAAAACAAGGAGGAGAAATAGTCAATGTAGATTCAGCAATGTTAGCTAAATTAATTGCTGCTGGTGCAAACATAGAAATATTATAATTATGGCAAAAATTAAGATAAATAAATTACCAGAAGGTTTTGAGTTAGTTGATGGTAAAATTCAAGAATCTCAAAATATGAAACATGGTGGTGAAAGCTATACTACTGGTGATCAAGCTGGTTATGGTTTAGTCACAACCCCTCAATCATATTATGGGAATACTAACTTTAATAATTCAAATGATGAAAATGTAAGATTTAGTTTATCTGCTGTACCTAGAGATAATGCTAATGTAGAAGCTGAAGGTGGAGAAACTGTATTAACAGATTTAAATGATGATGGTACATTTGGTTTATATAATATAAACGGACCTAGACACTCCAAAGGTGGTGTACCAATGTTTTTACCAGAACAGTCTTTTATTTTTTCTGATACACCAAAATTAAAATTTGGTAAAGAAGAAATGGCTGAATTAGATATAACAGGTGATAAAAAAACACCAGCTAAATTATCTAATAGATTTGATCTAAATGAATTTTATGGTGAATTAGGATCACAATATGCAGATAATATTTCTTCATTAAGTGCTGAGTTGATGTTAAAGAAAAACATGAGTGATTTATCTAAGTTAGCTTTTATGCAAGAATCTAAAAAGAGTTTTGCTGATGGAGTTCCATTAGCAGCACATCCATATTTAGTTTCTATTGGAGAAGACCCAATAGAGTTTACTGCTAAGGTAGAAGAAATATCTCAAAAACAAGCACAAGAACAAACTATTGCAGCATTACCAGTTGAACAACAAGAACAGATTATGATGTTGCAACAATTTATGCAACAAGCACAAGAACAAAAAGGTAATCCACAAGGCAATGTAGGACCAAGAGAACAAATGGCTATGCAATCTGCACCAGGTTCATTTGAAGCAATGGAAGCAGCATACGGTACTGAAATTAAAAAATATCAAGACGGTAGTGAGACAGGTGATTTTGTAGGAGGAGAAGGTTCATTAAATCCTAAATATGATGTTGATGAAAAAACTGTAGATGTTAATGAAACAACTGTAGATATAAAAGAGGGAGATGACACAGCTGATGGCACATTTACAAATCCTTATAAAGGTATACCAGGACAAGAAGCAAATGCTGCTAAGCTTGAACAGTATAGAACAGACGGTTATGAGTTATCTGTAGTTAATGGTAGAATAAGAGCATACTTACCTTATCAATCAAAATTTTCAGATGAAACAAAAGTAGTAGTTCAAGATATTGATGGAATAGGTGAAGGAGAAACAACTGTTATTTCTAAAGATAATCAAGCTCAAGGAGATGTATTAGATGCTTCACCTATTGGATCATACAGACCTGGAATTTATTCAGGAGGTAATAGACCAAAAGAACAAGGTGCTATATATCAAAATCAAGTAGTTGATGGTGTATATAAACCAGAAATAAAGAAGGATGAGAAATCAGGTGTATATGCATATGGTAGTGCTAAGCTTAAATCAGAAGAAGGAGAAGCTGATTTTATGAATAGATGGGGTGATGTTACTGAGCAGATTGAAGGTTTTGATTATAGCAAACCTGCAAATGACCCGCAATGGAAACAGTTTCAAATTTTAGCTGAAGAAACAAGAAAGGCAGAATCTAAAAAATTAGGTATACCTTATGTAGCTCATTTTAAAAAGAAAGGAGATAAAGGCTATGTTGTGGGAGAAGATTTTGATGGTGCATTAGGTATGCATACATTTAATACTCCAAGGTTAGATGTAGACTTTACATCATCAGATGAACAGTTTATGGATTTACCTTCTAAACCAGAGATTACTCCGGTTATTAAAGAAGAACCTCCTGCAAAAGCAGAATGGTGGAAACAAGATGAAAATAATTTAAATACATTGATGGGGATAGAAGATGAATTATTTCTTCCTTGGGCTCCTACATTAGAAGATCAAAAGATTGATTATGTATTAGATGACTATACTGGTAGAGTTAATGCAAACAATGCATCTTTAAATACTATGGCAAGTGCATTAGGTGCTTATGGACCACAAGCATTAGCACGTAGTAATGTATTTGGTAAAACTTTAGATGCTAATGCAAAAGCTATTAATCAAGTTAACAGTAATAATGTTAAGACTATGAATCAAGTAGCTTCTTTACAACCTCAACTTGATATGCAAATTGATAGGGCAAATGCAGCTAAGGATACAAAGTTATATGATGACACTACTGTATCATTGCAAAATGCTCAAAACTTTAGTAATTGGAAAGCTGCAAAATCAAATGAACTTTATAATGCGGGTATTACCGGTGCAGCCAATACAGCTAATATGAATGACTTATACAATTATTATGATATTAATCCACAAGCAGCTGGTAGAGTGGAGTGGGGTGAAAATGGTAGAGACTTATATAAAAACGATAATCCAGATAGGCAAAAAGCTTATTTAGATGCTATAGTAACATTAAAAAAGAATCTTCCTGGTCAAGAGATTACTAATGATTTGATAAACAATTATTTAGGAAATGCTAATCAAAATACTGGTAATCAAACTGTGGGTATGAATGAAGCAGCTAATAATGAATTGACAGGTTATTCAGGAAGTAATGTACAGATAACACGTGAAGGTAAACAAGGAGGAGAACAAATAAAAAAGTGGGCAATGCCATTTTACAGTGGTAAGATGGGTGCATAAACTTAAAAAGTTTATTTAATTCTCTTTGTAAACTTATTAAATTATATTAATTTTGAACTATGGCAACATACATTAAAGGAGCAGATACTTATTTACCAGACATTAAACCATTTACACCGGATTATAAATTTTTGTCTGCAGTTTTAGAAACAAAAACTGATAAGTATGATTCTAATTTTAAAGCAACAAATGACTTATATAACAAAGTTGTTTATGCAGACTTATCTAGAATAGATAATAAAGATAAAAGAGACCAGTATGCTCAAACAATTGGTCCGGCTATTGAAAAGATTTCAGGAATGGATCTTTCATTGCAGCAAAATGCTGACCAAGCACAAAGTGTGTTTGCACCTTTCTATGAAGATAACTTAATTGTAAGAGATATAGTTTACACTTCAGCTTATAGAAAAGAACAAGCAATGGCTCAAAGGTTATTAGACCAAGGAACAGAAGCAGCAGTAGATAGATATTCAGCACGTGGTGTAAAAAGTTTACAATACCAAATGGATGACTTTATTAATGCTGATCCTGAAAAGGCAATGAATATGAAACTGCCTAAGTATGTACAAAATGCAAACTTATTCAAAATGTCTGAACAGATTCTAGGTGAGATGGAACCACCTTTATCAATGAAGATGGATCAAATGAGTGACAATGGTGATTTTATTATTACTAGAAAAAATGGTGCATTAGTAACTGGTGCTGCATTACAAGTTTTACAACAAACTTTAATGAAAGATCCAAGAGTGCAAGCAGCTTATGCAGATGATGCATTTGTTGCTAGTAGAGATTTTGCAGCTAATGCTATACAAAATGGTGGATATAACTCTGTTCAAGAAGGGCAAAATGCTTGGGCTGCTGAAACAATATCTAGAATTAATCAAAGAAATGATATAAATATAGATAAAGAATTACAGGAACAACAAAGACAAACACAGATAAATGTTAATTGGGAAAATTATCAAAGCAGTGTTGGTATTATTCCTGGTTCAGACATGGATGAAGCATTAAAAGAACAGCAGTCTATAGCTGAAGCAACTCAAGCTTCATTAGATGCAAGAATGAACATTAGAAGAGAAGCTGGATTACCAACTGAAAGTTTAGATGGTAATTTAAATAAAGCATATAGAATGTTAATGCAATCTAATATTCAAGGAGATTTAATTGCTGCAGCAACTTCTTGGGGTGCAAGAGATCAAGAATTTACAATACGTGAAAATAAATTTGCTGTAGATGAAAAAAAATTCAAATATGACATGGCTAAGATTAGAGCCAATGCTGTGAATGCTAGAAATTTACAAATACAAAAAGCTAAAGATCAAAGAGATTTAGCAATAGAGAAAGGTGAAATTAATGTAAGACCTGAAAATGATTTAGCTAATTTACTTAAGGACAATAGAATTATATATGGAGGTGCTAATACTATTAATGGAGCTATTGATGAAAACAATAAATTAGATCCTAACACTGATATTGCTGAACGTACCAATTCACAATTCCTTAAAGAAGATAATAAAATATTTAATGAACAAGTAGAAGATATTTTATCTGTAATGCAAATGTTAAATCCACTAGGTGATAATGCAAGCAAAGATCAAACATATGGTGTTACATTATCTAATGGAGATGAGTATAGAGGTAATATAGAATCAATCAGAACAAAATTAACAAATACTGATTTTGTACCTGATAAAGAAAACCCTAATGCATTACCTATATATAATGAAAGAGAAAACGTAAATAATATCTTTGATAAACTATCTACAAAATTTAAAGATACAAGACAGGTAACAATTAACGACCCTACATTAACTAAGGGTACTGATAAACGTAATCAATATGATGCATTATATTCTAAAATATTTGATGCTAATGGTACAATAAACAAACAAGCTGGGTTGAATCAATTTATGAAAACTGCTCTTGCTAATCAAAGAGAAACATATGATAATACAACTCAAACAGCATATAAAAAAGATGGAGGAGAAAATGATTTAGTTTTAATGAGAGAGGCAGGCTTTCCTCCAATAATGACTGAGCAAAATTATAAAATGCCATATGAAGAGTATGAAGCTTTAGTAATAAAAGGTGTTGAATCTGGTAATATTACCAATGTTGATCTTGGCGGATGGGATAATGGTACTTCTAACAAAGACTATATGATTGATGCTACTGAATGGGTCAACTACAATGGACAGTATATCAAGACACCAATATTTAATGAGGATGGTTCAAGAGCAAGGGTGGTTGATGAAGTAGCTGTTAGACATGATGCAGAAGAATATTATCAAAGTTTAAGTGATGTTTTTAATGCAGGATTAAATTCTGGAGATCTTCCATCAGGAGATTTATATGCTACAGCGTATGGTAGAAGTGATACAAGAGGAGCTGATGTATTAATGTTTCCATCATATGAATATACAGTTAATCCTCTTTCCATTAATCCGCCTGGTGAACAAGAATTGGCTAATCTTTTAATACAAATAAACTCATTAGATGAAAATAATACTGGTTATGGAGTAATTCTAGGAGACATAAATAGTGATGATGTTGATCCATCATTATTAATTAAAGATCCAATAGCATTAAAAGCATTTGAATTATATAAAAAGAATTTAAATACATGGATGAACAATGATAAAAGCTCTAATAATGATGCTATAGTTCCAGCTGGTAAACTTGCTTATAATCCTGTATTAGGACAAGCAGATGATGCAGATAAAACTAAAGCTGGTACTACATTTTATTTTGGTCCAGAATGGTTAGCTTCAAAAGTAAAAGGTGGTGAGAATAACCAATATGGTGCATTAACTATTGATGAGGTTAAAAGTTTACAAAACGGTATAACATTTGTTTATGATCAGAAAGATGATATAAACACAAAAAGTATTAATAATTTATATTACTCCAATGTAGAGACAGCAATACTAGCTGGTAATAATGATTATGCTGAATTTGAAATGCCAGAAGGGTTATCTAATACTAGTACATATAGAATAATTAAAACAGGAACTAATGATTATAAGATTCATTATTCAATCAATACTTATCAGCCCAAATCCGAAAATTGGCCAGGAGGTACATATTCAACTAGAACAGAAACACAGCCTATTAATATGGATTATGGCATGAGAGGTTTAGATGAATATATTAAAAATTTTGATTTCTTTTTAAGAGGGAAAAGAGAAGAGAATAGACTAGCAGAAGAGAAGGATAATGCTGAAAATGCCAAAAAATAATTATAGATGGAGAACCAAATTGACAAAAATCAAACTGATAACTCTTTAGCTAGTACTATTCAAAAAGCAGAAAGACCATATTCAAGTGTTATTCCACCAGGAGTACAGGACTATGTTCCTGTAACAGCAATGTTTGAGAATGCATTTACAGAGATAGCAGATATAAATGCTGTAGATCCATCTGTAATAAGCGGTGTAAATCAGTATAGAACTGATATAGATAAGTATGGTATTAATGCTATGGCTAATTTAGGTGTAGCACGTCCTTCATTTGCTACTGATAATTATGATCCAGTACTACAACAAAACCCAGCTCAGAATGATTTTAGTAAAATTCAACAAATTCTGAATACCCCTGTATCTCAAGGACCCGGTAATGATATTGCGGCACCACGGTTTGTAAGTATGAGGGGATCTGAATTTGATAGATACTATAACAATCCTAAATTTGCTGAATTAGGTTTTTCACCTTATAGTAATACAGAAGAATTTTATAATGCAAATTCCACAATCTGGGATGATATGTCAAGGATGGGTGGTCAATGGACTAGTTTAGCTGGATCAGGTTTTAATAGTGTATATAGATCTATAGGAGATTTGTTTGATGGTGATTCTTATGCATACTCACCTGATATAACTACTGCTACGGAATTTGAAGATGCTATGAGGATAGGTAATTCTTCAAGGGATGGTGGTATGGCTTGGACTAATAATCTATTGCTAAACTCTGCATATACAATGGGTATTATAGGATCTATTGCTGTAGAAGAATTAATTTTGTTTGGTGCAGCTGGAGTACAAGGTTTTTTAAATCCAGTATCAGATGCAGTATTGCTTGCAAGAACAGCTCAAAATGTTAATAGAGGAACCAATGCAATAAAACAATTCTTTTCTGTATTTAGAGGTGTGGATGCAGGTAGAAATATTTATAAAACTTTAAAAAATGCTGATGCTGCAAAAGATTTTTGGTCTGCAGCTAAAACAGGACGTAATGTACTAGGTACAATGTTTGCTCCTAATACTATGTATGCTTTAAAGAATTTTAAGACTGCTCAAAATGCAACTCAAAATGGTATTAATATAGCTAAGGCTGCTAATACTTTTGGGGGATTTTATAGAGATATAAGATCAATAAATTTAGCATTAGCAGAAAGTAAGTTGGAAGGTGGTATGGTATACAACCAACTTATAAGAGATGGTATAAGAATACATGAAGCAAAATCTGGAAAGAATGTTACTCCAGAAGATATGAAAAAAATTGGTGATGCAGCAAGTAAAGGTGCATTTTATACTACAATGGCCAATGCTCCTATTATATATGCAAGTAACTGGTTTGTATTAGGAAATTCATTGGGAGGGTTTAATAGATCTTTAGGAAGAGTTTTTAATGATTCATTTACAAAAGGCTTTAGACGTATTGTAAAAACTAAAGGAACAAGAGATGGTGCTGGAAAATTAGTTAAAGATGTATTTGAAGATGTAGGTGTAGGATTTTCAGGATTAAAAAAACAAGTGATAGCTGGAGGATGGAAAGGTTTGATAGGTTCTGGTGGTGCTTCTATGGGAAGATACTTTGCTGCTAATATAGCTGAAGGTGTACAAGAAGTTTCTCAAGAAGCTGTATCTGCTGCTACTACAGGTTACTTTAATGAAGTAATGAAAGATCCTATGGCAGGTGGAATAAATTTAAGAAATGAAATGATTTCTTCTGGTATAGGTTCACAATTATCTGGAGAAGGAGCTAGTGTATTTATGTCTGGTTTCTTAATGGGTGGTGTAATACAAGTACCTCAAAAATTATTCTTTCAAGGAGTTCCTTCTATATATAAGTATGGACTTAATGAAGCAGGAATAAACGTTGGTACTAAAGGTCAGAAAGAAGCATGGGGAGAATATAAAACAAACAGAGATAACTTTATTAAGCAGACTGTTGATTTTCATAATGTAGCTTGGAATAATCAAATAGATGATCCAAGTAGTTTATTTGATGAAAACAAATTCAATTTCCTTATGCAAAAGCAACTTGCTGATGGACTGAAAGGAGCTGCGTATGATGGTGGTATTTTTAGCTTTAAGGATAAACAAGATGAGGCTAAGTTTCAACAAATGTATACTATATACAGTAATGGTACTGAGCAATATTTTAGGGGTCAGCTTACTGATATGCTTAAGTTATCTAATGAAGAACTATATGAAGCATTCAGTGGTTCAGCAGGTGTTACTAGAGCAGAAATAAAAAGTGGTAAAATAAGAACACGTTTAGAAGACATGGTCAAACGTGTTGATTTAAATGCTGAAAGATACGAGGCTGCTAAAGATAAATTTCCTAATCCATTTGATTCATCACAATACAATAAAGAAGATAAAGAATATGTAGGTGAAGTATTAAAAGAAGCTGCATGGAACCACAGTAGATACTTGTATATGTTTACACAAGATGGTTTTGAACAAGCACTAGAAAGATCTAATTCTATTTATAGTAAGTTAGAGAATGATCCTATCTTTGGTAAGATGGCAGCAAAAGATCTTACTGTTCTTCTTAGTAAGGAAAGTATAGATCAAGAACTTAAACTATTAAATGCTGAACAAAAATTATTTTCTGATTCACAACAACAACCTGAAACAAAAGAGATTGCAGATAAAAGAGAACGTATCAGATTACTAACAGGAATTAAAGAAATATTAGAGAATCCTAAATATGTTACTGATAGTAAAGGAAAAAGAAAAGGAAGTTTTGATAGAAGAAACATTAAAAAATTAAGACCTGCTTTTGCTGCCTATGTAAAATATCTTGCAAGTTCTCAAGATGAATTTACTAATAATGAAAACATAGATAAAGCACTAATGGATATAGTTGATCATATAGCTTTAAAAGAAAGAGCTAAAGTATATGATAAAGCTATAGAGTATATGGGTAATCCTGCAAGATTTCAAGAAATACTTGATAGAGCAATAGCTGTTAATGAGCAGATCTATGCTAATATTAAAGAAGATTTTAAAGAAACATTAACTAAGTATACTACAATTGTAGAGGCAAACCAGTTAATGAATTCATTTTTAGAAATGAATCCTCCTGTATTTGCGGATCCAGAAGAAACTAAAATGTTTTTAAAGACTAATGATGTAAATTATCTTAAAACATTTTATACTGCGGATGGTCCAATATCTCAAATAGGTCTAGATGGGAGTATTGAAATATTAAATAAGAAAGAATATGGACAAGTAAAATTAAGTTTAGATACCTATAAAGGTATTCAAGCAGAAAAAAACAAACCTGTAGAAAAAGAAAAAACAGAAAAAGAAGTTGTTAATGAGCAAAGAAATGATGTAGAAGATGTGTTGTTAAATGCTGGAATAAACATTGAACTAGAACAAACCAATAATACACCTATGCTTAATGCATTATTGGAAAGACAATATAAAAAATATTCTGCAACAAATGCAGTATTAGGAGAGAGTGTATTGCCATTTGAAAAATGGAGACAATCAGCAGAGGGTGTAAATATACAAACTGCTTTTAACTCACTTAAAAAAATATGGGCAGCAGGAGTTATGTCTAATAATCCAAATACACAAGCAATAGAATATACAAGCCCTTTAGATCCAGCAGTTGTAAAATCTGAACAAGGGTTTGCAGTGTGGGCAGGAGAAAGAGAAACATTAGAAAGCCCATCAGTTAAAAAAGTTTTAGATCAACTTAACTTAAAGCTGTCTGATATATTTGTAATACCTAAAATAAAAGTTGAAAAAGGAAGTACTTTAAATGGTAAACCTGTAATAGAAACTGGGAGTGTATCAGTTATAACTTCATTTGAAACTATGGATGCCAACAATGATCTGCAAACAAGATATAAACTTGTTGATCTATTAGGTAATGATCTTACAAAAACACAAAAAGATTTTTTAGATAGACAAAATATAATTCATGTCTTTGGTACCTTTAGTACATTAGGTCAAGCTAAAGATGGTTGGAAAGCTTTAGAGGCTACTGCACCAAATACATCAAACTTTACATTTGATACAGTAAAAGGATTGCATCAGGGTATGACTGTATATAAAGATAATGAACCATATATAATTTTAAGTAATCCAGGAGAAGCTTCAAGAGGTTGGTTAAAAGTTATACCTGCAGCTTTAAACTCAGGAAATAAAAAAGAACGTCAAGCAAATACAATATCATTACAGGTTGGACAATTTAAAAATGTATATAAACCAAAAAAATTAAACTTCTCAAAAGTAAGTGCAAATGCATCAAGACTTGAAATTAATGAATCTATTACTCCATACAAACATGTAAATGCTAATGAAGATGGTGGTGAATTTGGTGCTGGGGAAGCTAGATATAATACAATCTTAAGTGTATTAACAGCAGATGAGTTAAACCAAATAGAATTTGTTGTTACAGTAGATTCAAAAGGAGGAACAATAAGTGGTGTACCTTATGTTATTAAAGGCACTGATGGTAGAACTTTTGCAGAACCTAATGATCTTATAAAATTAGTTAGAAGTAAATACCAAATAGGATTAAAAATAATTAATGAAAATACTAAAATAAAAGTAGAGAATGCTTTAGTAGCAGCAGGTTTAGATAATACAGATAGTGAACAAGGTTTCTTTGCTTATTTGAATAACCAATATGTATCTATGGTTGATCAACAAGGCAATCCTGTTGACCCACGTAGTATGACTGAAGAACAAATGTTAAATACTATGTATACAAAAGCATTCCCTGAGATGAGTAATGCTGAACTATTAAATTTAGTACATAATAATTTTTCATTAAATGCACTATTGGTAAGTGAACTAGATGCTTTAGACTTAACAATTGATAGTGAGCCATACATATTTACTGAAGGGTTTGCAAAGTTTGGATTAAAAGTACAAGGTGGTAGAGTGGCATACCCAAAAGGAAAACAGGCTACAAGAAACCTAGATACATTATTATATAATGATTCTGATGGTAACGGTGGTATTTTAATATATGATTTAAAATATGAAGATGATGGAAGTAGAACAGTTCAAACTGTAACTAATCTTGAAGGTGATGAACAAGCAACACTAAGAGCTAATGTTAAAGCTGGTTTGCAAGAACAAGGTTTATATCAAAACATGATTACTGGTACAGATAGATATTACGCTATTGTTAAATTACCTAATGGTACATATGCTCCAGTAAATTTAAAAGCAGAACAATATACTACTTCTGAAGTACAAGACTTATATAATAATGTAATAGATAGAGCACAGTTAACTCAAAAAGAAAACACTAAAGAGGAACTATTATATAATGATCAGTGGAATACAGAATTACAAGGTAAATTATTTATAAGTAATAAACCAGGATATGTAATCAATATAGAAGTAAATCAATATGGTAGACCTCAGATTAACTTAAGCAAAAGACAAAAAGATAAATCATATAATCTTATTACTAGAGTTGAACTAAGCAAAGATGTAGTTAATGATACAGATTTAACTTCTGAGCAAAAAATGCAAACTCTTATTAATGATTTTAATAATGATCAAGCTGTAAAGGGTGAGAAAGTTAAAGTTGGAGTTGGTAATTTCAGACAGTCATTTGCGGATGGTACATCTGTAGAAGATATAGTAAGTAAAACAGGTACTGCAGTTTTGATTAATGTTATAGAAAAACAAAAACTTCAAATAACAGGAGATGATGCAGGCATTCAAGCTTCTCAAGATATTGCTTTTATTAATCCTGCTAAACCTACAAATATTGTTGAGCCAACAACTACCCCAATAGCAGAAGAGTTAGGAGATGATTCTATAATTGGATTAAGTGATGAAGAGTTTGATATACAACTAAAGGAAGAATTTGTAAACTTTAAAAAAGAATTTAAAGAACAATTAGTTAATAAACTTGTAAGAGGTATAGAACTTAACGAGAGAGAAGTAACAGTATATAAGTATTTAGAATCATCAATAAATATGATGGTTGCTACAGCTGGTGGAGCAAATAGTAAAATAGCAGAAGAAATTGTAGTTGATAGTCCATTGATGCTGGCTGAACAAGAACTAAAAATATATAGAGAAGAACTATTAGAAGGTGTACCACTTAAAGACCAACCTAAAGCATTAAGGAAAAGTAAAGAATATAAAAGATTAAATGCAAAGTATAAAGCTCTTGCTAAATCAGCAAACAAAATTCTAAGTGCAGAAAAAACTCCACAGGATATAGAAGACATTGATACATTTATAGATTGGACGGCTTATACTCTTCCTGCATTTATTACCATTGAAGATTTAAATACAATACAAGATAACTTCCAAAGTCAGAATCAACGTGTTGGTGCATTCATGTTAAACATGAGTCATATAGGAAATGGTGTTAATATTAATGGAACTATATATACAAATAGACTTTCACCTTTTAAATATCATGAGGCTTTTCATGGTGTATTTAGAATGTTACTTACAGATGAGCAAATTGCTCAATACCGTAATATTGCAAAAAAAGAAGTGAAAGCTAAACTTAGAGCAGAAGGAAAAAGCTTTAAGAAAGAGCTAGGCATATTCAGAAACTCAGCAAGTACATATGCTGAAATGACTGAAAAACAATTAGAGAATGAATACTATGAAGAATATCTTGCTGATGAGTTTGAGAAGTTTAAGATGGATCCAAAGAGTTCTAATGTGGATGCTGAAGTCAAGTCTTTTTTTACTAGACTTATTGAGTGGATTAAATCTTTATTCAGTTCTGTATCACAAAGTGAGCTTCAAACTTTATTTCAAAACATTGATAGCGGGAAGTTCCAATCAGCATCTTTAGTACAGAATGAGTTTACTAGTGCTTTATCTACTGGCCCCGTTGTTGCAAATGCACTTTTACCTTATGCATCAAGCCAACTTGTAGATAAGAATAATAATATAAGAACAGGATCTTTATTTTTAGATAGTGATATTGCTAATCCATTTATTAGAAGTATGGCAGCAATGTATCTTACTAGAACTGAAAAAATAAAAGGTGCGTACAATAGAGCAGAGCAGTTAGAACTTTTAATGGATGATTTCCAATACTTATACAATCCAGCTAATCCTGCAAATGAATCCTTAACAGAACAACAATTAATTGAATTAGGGAATATACAAGATTCATTTGATATTTACCCAGAAGAAATTATAAAAGCAGTAACAGCCCAGTTAAATGTAATAGGACAAATATCTGGTGATGAAACATATACACTAGATGAATTTGAAGATTCAAGTGGTGTTAGAACTACTTCACAATATGATAAGGATGCTTCTTTAATTGGTGGATTCAATTCACTAAGTACATTTCTAAGAGGTTTTATATCAACTACTAATTTAGTTGCAACTGAAGGTGGTGAAACAATGGATCTATATGGTAATGTAGAGTTAACACCTGGTGAGCCACTTATTATTCCTGTAAAATTTCAAGAGGCATATAATGGATTATTAAAGTCTGTGAAAAATCTTGAAGATACAAAAGCAATATTAGAACAGATGTATGCATTTGGTGTAGATAACCCTCATGCTGGTGCAGTAGTAAATAGAATTTTAAACAGAGTGGGTATAAGTCCTGAGACACTACAAAGTAATGATCCACTGCCTCTTAATTTTGTTAGAAAAGATCCAGGTTTTTTACAAGCTGTAATAAAAGGTTTCCAGAATTACAGAGTAGATTATCTATTTAATGAAAGAGATGAACAAGGAAATATTAGAATTTATTCAGCATCAGAAAGAGATGATATTAATGCACAATTAGATAAGTGGAATCAAGCATATATATCTAAAAAGAAAAGATTTAAAAACACTAAAATAGAAAATAAACTAGAGGTTTTATTTAATGGTCTCACGGATAGTTTAGAAAGTAAAAGTAAAATATCTACAAAGGCTTTAAGTAAGAAAGCAAAACAATATTCACAAGAACTAGAAAATCTTGTAGGTATTAGATTAAGCCCATTGTATATACGTTATAGTATATTAAGTAATAAACCAACTAATGTTTTAAATGTTGGACAAACAAGTTTAGTAAGAAATAATTCTGAGCAACAAGGATTAACGTTAGAAGATATAGGTCAATTAAATTTAGGAACCCAAAGAAGTGCAAATATATTTGATACTGGTAAAGATGGGATGGCTTCTAAACTAAAAACTATTTCAGAAAACAATGCAGCTTTTGATGAGACAGTTGGTGCGTCAGTATTTAAAAATCCTAATGGTGATTTAGTATATGCACATCAATTACCTACATATCATTTAAAACAAGTACAAGCTTTAAATAATACAGGTACAATTGATAACTTAAGACTTAATGATCCTTACTTAAAAAATAATCACTTATTAAATAGTGAAGCATTTAGAAACTTATCTAATGCAAACAAACTTAAAGTAATAAGATTAGCAGGAAGTAAAGTAGGAAAAGAACTTACGTCTGAAGAAGATTTAAATGAATCTATCAGTGGTCTAACATCTACGTCAACATATGGTGATTATACTGCACAGGAATTTGCACTTACTCTTATAAACAATTACACAGCAAACTTTAATACAACAAGCAATGTAGTAGATACTGTAATGGGCAAAGATGCACAAGGTAATAATAAAGAAATAGCAATAGCTCCTGTTTTAATGAGAGTAATGGAAGCATCTAATACAGGAGACCTAATAGGCTTACCTGTTATTAAGTCTGTTGAAATGAATAATGGAGCTGTAAAAATAACAGATGAAGCTGTAGATATTATAAGTAATGAGATAGCTACTGAATTCACCAGAATAAATAGAGAAGCTATAAACATGGGTGATGAAAACAATGTTATTATCCAAGGCTATAATAATGAAGGAGGAAGAGCATTTTCTTTTTTCCAAAATAAACTTTCATTATCTGAAAAACTAAAAACAAGCTTAGAACAAGAAGCTATTAAACAAGGTAAACTAGGTAACACAATAACTCTTAAAGATGCGTTGAGTTTAATTAAATCAAATGATAGTGCACTAAGAGTAGATATAAGAAACAGTCTAGATATACAGTTTGACATATTCCAAGACACATTAGCTGAACTAAATATAAATGATCAAATATCTAAATATATTAAATCCGGTTTAACTATAGGCCAAGGGGTTTCAAGAAAACAAACACTCAAGTCAGCAGAGCTTTTGAATTTAAATTATGATGAAGAACATAACCTTAAGCAAATTTTTATTAATGATTATATAAATACAGCATCAATTAATCAAGTATTACTTGGTGATGAGTCTATGTCATTAAAGGATTCTGTAGATCAAATTAAAAGAGCTAAGATGCAAAATGCAGCATACTACAATGCTTACAGTTCTTTTTCTGCACCAGACTTAGGTGTTATGCATAATGTAGAAAACATAGATTTAGTTACATTTAGAGAACCAACAGGTGAATCAAGTATATCAGGTGAGTCTATAGATAAAGCTGATGCACAAATGTATCTTACAACTAAAGCTTTTAGATACATGTGGTTTGGTTTTGGTAAACTAACTCCTGCTCAAGCAGATTTAATTACAGCAATTGAAGAAGGTCAAACTATTAAAGATGGTACATATGATCTTGCAGGTGAAATATTTGGTTCTAAAGAAAATCCAATTGGATTAGCTTCAAGACAAGCTATGCTTAATTCTAAGAAGTTAGTATATGGAGATGGTAAGACATTCTTAAAGATGTCTGCTTTTGTATTAACGCCAGACTATACTTCTAATTGGAATAAAACAACTCAACGTTGGGAAGCAAAAAATAATAGAGTAGAGCTTCATAATCTAAGGGTTAAACTAGAAGCAATAGAAGCTGGTCAAGAAACATTAGCTATAGCTGCACCAGAAAGTGCATCTAAAATGATGAAACAGCAAATAAATAATATTGAACAGTTATCTACAACAGCTCCATTTACTGAAGGTTCAATAAGATTAGATGCTAGAATGATGGGGTTACAAGTATTAAATCCTAGTAATAAATTAGATATAATAGATCCAACACAAATTAAAGAGCTGCTAACTAATGAGCAAGATGATAGTGTTTTTGTGGAAGCACTAGATATGACAGTTGGTCAGATTAGAACTGAGTATAATAAAGCTATATCACAAAGGGTAGAATTAAAATTTAAAAATAAAAGAAATTTAATATTTGATTTAAATACTTCTTTAGAGCAATTAAGTGTATCTGAAATAGAAGGAAACATTACGCCTGATTTACAAGCTTTTTTAAATTATGCTACTCAAGGTCTTAAGGCATCTCAATCTAGTGAAAACATATTAGACTTTTTCTCTAGCCAAAATGGTGTACAGAATTATGATTTAAATAATCCTATAACTATTAAAAAGTTTGAACAATTATTCTTAAGCTATTTTAGTAAAGGTACTTTATCTGAACGTGCACCAGGAGTTTCATTAACTTTAGTTTCTGACTTTGGTAGTCAAGTATATAGGAGAGTATATGAAGTAGATGCTAAAGGTGTACCTGTTAGATCAGAAATTATTAGAGAGAAAGTATATGAAAATAATCCAGAAGATTTAGTAGATCTAGCACAACTACCAGCAGGCGAATACAATGGAGTGGTTGTATTAGATAGATTAAGAATGGGTTTAATGGAATACACAGATATTAAAAATCCTGATACCGCTACAGGTCAAAGATACACAGAAATGTTAATGCCAGCTCATCAGAAAGAAACAATGGAACTTGTAGAGAATGGTACGCTCAGTATGCCTGAAGCAATATCTAAAATGTTTGGTGTAAGAATTCCTACACAAGATAATCATTCTGCTATGGCTATAAAATTGGTTGACTTTATGCCTGCTTATTATGGATCAACAGCTATGTTTGCACAAGAATTAGTAGAGGTATCTGGTGCTGATTTTGATATTGATAAGGTATTTGCATTAATAAAAGAGTTCTATGTAAAAGACGGAAGGTTTGTAGAGTATAGCCAAGCAGGAAGTTATGATGAATACTTTAGATATGTAAATGATAAAGTTGTTAAATCTGGAAGTATATATGCAGAAGCAGCTAGTCTATGGGTTGAAGAACAATCAGAATCTAAAACACCTATAACTCTAGCTGAAGAAAATAATGTTACTGACGGAGGATTATCAGAAAAAGGTTTGCAAGCTTTAAAAGTATTAGGTCTTCCTATTACTAAAGCACAATATAAATTATATGTTGCAAAACAAGGAGTACCATATGATGCACCATTAAATAATAAACTGGTAGATTACAAATATGCATTAGTATCTAATACAGGAGTAACTGAAAGTAAAACTGGTATACCTATATCTTATCAACCTGCATCTACAACTGCATTAACAGATCTTTTAGAGGAATTAGCAAATGAATCTGAGTACTTTAATGATAAGTTAAATGAAGGTAATCAAGATATAAATAATTTAAATGGTAAAATTAAAGCTTTCCAAGCAAACAAAGGAGCTTCTATTGGTGCTATTGTATTACCCAACTTATATTTAAGTTTACTAAGTGAATATGGAATTAAATCAAAATTTCCTATATCATTTAATGGTAAAGCGTATTTTGACTATGGTAAAAAGTTATTAGAAAATGGAATGAGAAAGCAGGATGTTATTTCTGCATTAGTAACTATGGCAACTGATAATGCTAAAGACCGTCTAGTAGGTAAATTTTCATTAAATAAAAATGCATCAGCAGTAGTAACTAATTTAATAGCTTTAGGTGTACCATTAAAAACTGCAATACTCCTTGTTAATAATCCTACAGTTCAAGAATTATATACACAGTCAATTAACAAGTCAGATCAATATGATGCTGGTATTATAAAATTAGTTAAAGACAGAATAGATAGAAAAGAAAATGATGAATTTTCAGGCATCTCAGATACAGTGTTGCTTGAGTCTATAGATGCAAAAGTAACAGAACAACAAACTAGAGATATTTTAAATGTATTTTTACAAGCATTAGAAATTAATAAATTTACTGGTAATATGGGTTCCATAACTGGTTTAACTAAAGGGTTGGGTAAAAATATAGCTGAGGTTAATGAAAGAGCAGAAAACATAGAAAAATTATTTGCTGAAGATGCAATGATGGATTTAACTCCTATATATAAAGGGAACACCTATCAGAACACTTATCTAAGAATCTTTTATCAAATTAAGAATAGATTATTACCATCAGCATTTTTAACAGCAAGTGAAGGGTTTACAGATATAGTAGCACCTGTTTTAAATAGCATGGATACTAATAATAATTCATTTACTAATGAAGTAGCTGAAGATGTAAGAGTGGATTTGTTATCTTATTTAACTATAAAATCTTATAACTGGCATATGATGAACAACAACTCACAAAAAGTTGCTCATCTAAGTAATCAAATACTTTATCCATCTTCAAATGGGCAATCAATTGTAAATGTAATGGAAGAGCTGAAGGCTTGGACAGATGTAAATGATCCAAATAATTTCTTTGTAACTAACTTTGTTGATGTTCAAGCAGCAGACAACATAGATAATAGTACTGGGCTTAACCTTGCTTTATCAAATACTTTTAGAAATATTAGTGCAGATCAGAAAGTTGATTTAGTAAATGACTTTACAAAACTACATAGTAATGCATCAACAAAAGAATATGCACAAGCTATAATTGATTATATAATGGTTAAGGATGGTTTGAAACTAGGTTATGGTTCTTTGTTAGAAGCTATAGCACCTCAAGTATTATCACAATATTTAAATCAAATTGATACAGTAAGAAAAGCTTTAACAGGTGAGTCAACATTTGAATCTGTGTTTGGAGTAGATAAAGAAACAATAAATAAAGAATTCTTGGAAGGATATTTGGAGTCTAATATAAATGGTCCTAAACTAGTAACATACACAAGATCATTTGAAACTAAAACATTACCTAAAAACGTAAGTGAAAAAGCAGGTAATGTAGAAATAAAAGTAAATAATGGATCAGAGGTTAAAGAATATGTAAGAATAGGAACTGAACTAGAAAATGGTTTTTTATATAAAACTTATAAAAGAGACGGTCTTCCAATAGAAATAGGAAAGCAAACAGTATTTTATACTGAAGTACAACCTAAAGGATCTAATCAACAATGGGCAGGTGGATTTATGTTTGACACTGTTGAATTTTCTAGACCAACATATTCAGATAGCAGAGCATATGTTAAGACTAAAAATGGTTTAATTACTCAACAGGATGTAGAGGTAGATAAAATAGAATATGGACTAACAGATGCCAGCAGTATAGCTACTGAAGCATTACAAACTGAAAATGCTGAAATTATAGCAGATGAAAAAAGTGCAACTGTTAATGGTATAAACATTGCTGATACAAAAGGATTACTAGATAATCTTTTAAGTAGCAGTGAGGCAGTAGAGGAGCAAGTGTTGTCAGCAAACACAATAGAAGATATTGTAATACCAGAACTTGATCCTAATGAACAAATACAATATAGTATTTTTTCTGAAGAAATTAATGATGAATCTGCACAATATCCTTATCTTGCGGATGGTTACTATGCTGCTATAAAGAATAATGCAAACAAACAAATCATGATGGATAATAATTTGTTTCCTTTGTCAAGTATGATTGAAGAGTACCAAAATAGCATGAAGTATGAAAGTAGAGGTGAAGAAGCAAATCAAAAAGATTTTTTAGATCAATTAAAATGCTTAGGCATAAAATAATATAAGCTATGGCAAGATGTCCAAATAAAAATACTGCAGAGTATAAAGCATTGCAAGATGTATTTCAAACAGAAATGCGTACTAATAATGTAATTAATGACTGGCAAGATTTAAAAAATACAGATACTTTTCCTACACCTTTTGAAGCTAATGAAATGGTTCAGAATGAAAAGGTTTCTTTTGCATTAAAGCAAAAAGAGTTTGCATATAGTTTATTAGATAATTTACGTAGAGAAAGAATAGGACATACATATCAAGGGCAGTTTTTTATCAATAACTCTAACCCAGCAACAAGAGAGTTTGATGAAATGTTTTTAGATGCAAACATCAAAAGACTATATAGATATTTAAAAATAAATAATTTATCAGCAGAAACAATTTCATTAAATAAGACACCTATGACTTACAGGTTGACAGTTAATGAAGATATGTTTACAAATAAAGATATGTTAGAATCATCTAGATCATGGGATACACCTAGAGCTAGAGAAATAGTAATGCATCTTAAAAGAATGTTTCCTCAAATTAATGTGAAAATGTTAACTGTTGGGGAAGCTTCAGATATGTTTGTTAATATGCCAGATTGGAAAAAAAGCAATGTAAAGTTTAAAGATGTAAAATCTTTTTATGTTGATGGTGTAGCATATTTAATAAAAGGAAGAGTAACAGATGAAACTGCTATAGAAGAAATGTTACATCCAATAGTAGATGCAATCAAAGTAGATAATGTAGAGTTATTTGATAACCTATTAACAGAGGCAAGTATTAATTTTCCTCAGATGGTTCAAGAAATTAAAGCAGAATATAACAAAGACACTAGAAATTTTAGTGATGTAGAAAGAAATTTAGAAATTGTAACTCAAGCATTAACCAGACACTTTAATAAAGAGTATGAAAGTACTCCTACAAAAGGTTGGTTAGATAGAGTAAAGGAAATGGCAGATTGGTTTATGGATTTAATAAACAATCTTAATGAATATCTTACTGGTAGACCCCTATCTGTTAAAGATATAAATGCCAATGCTAGTCTTAGTGATATAGCAAAACTTCTAAATACAGAAGGAATACAATTTAAATTAGAAAGTAAAGTAAATGGAAAAATTAGATTTGCTTTAAGTCCAGAAAAGAAAAGACAAGTTGATCAAGCTTTATCAGAAGCAAATGGTGTTCAAGCAGAAGTAATTAAAAGTTTATTTCATATTGCTAGTAATACTGATGTAGAGGTAAACTCATTATCTGGTGGTAGATTTAAATCAGATTTAGATATAGAAAGAGGAGAGGTAGGAGATACCATAGTTGTACTTAATGAAGCAGACCACACGTATGCGGATATAACAGATGGAGAAATATATACATCAGTAACAACAGCAATAAAAGGTAAGTTAAAGAACTTGGAAGACGTTCAACTTAATCTTGACCTTGGTAATGATGTTGATACATTGTTAGATGCATATGTTACTCACCGTAGTGTAGAAGATGTATTTTCTGAAATGAAATTATTAGATCTTGAGACAGCAAAAGATGTACTTGCCACACTGGAAACTACAATGAGAAATATAGTACCAGAAAATGCAGTGGTATTATCACAGGTAGTTGTGTTTGATAAAGCTACAAAACTTGCTGGTACAGCTGATGTAGTAGTTGTTTTAGAAAATGGTGAAATAAAAATTGTGGATTTAAAAACTACAAAGAATTCATTATCATCCCAATATAAATATGAAACTAAAACAGGAACACAACAAGTTAAAAAATATGATAGAGATTTTCTTTTAGAAGATGAAAGTTTATTGAAACAAGCTGGTATTGAAAGATTATCTACAAGAGGTCAACACAATTTACAGGTTAATCTATATAGAAGAATGTTTCAGAATATGGGTTATAATGTATACCAAGGTGATTATGCTGCATCAACCTTTCATTTAGTTGCAGATATAACGGGACAAGGCAAGGATCAGAAATTTAATGGTAGTATAAAGGCAGACCAATGGGTGGATCATCCTGCAAGTCAAAACCTTCCTTACGTTAATATGCTTGTACCTATAAGTCCTGATGCTACTCAGTCAGATAAGTTAGACAGACTTACTGAGAATATGTATGACTCAACTATAGAGCCAGATGTTGATCCATTAGTTGAGCCTATAGATGATGCAATAACTGAAGCAGAAAATGTTACACCACGTCCAGATCAACCTGCATATGATGCAATTTCAGGAGTATTAAAAGAATATCAAATAGCTAATCAGAATAAAATAAATTTGATTGATGCTAGGGGAGTAGTTAAAGCATCTATATATTTAGATAGAACTAAAGATGAAACAATAGAACAGCTTGCAGCTACCAATGCTTTTATTACTATAGCAATGAGTGAAGGTCCTATAGCTCAATCAACAGCTTATTCAGAGTTATTACAAGATGCACTAAAACAAATTAGAAGTTTTAGTTCATATATTCAAGATCCCCGCAACTTCAGTAAACCAGAATATGTTACTTACGTTTTAAACTTTGATAAGTATATAAAAACCTTTCAAGGTTTATATTCTATTCAGGAGTCAGGTGAATTAAATGCTACACAAAGATCTTTAGTATTGTCTTTGCAAATTGAACTGAACAAGTTAACAGGTGCTAATGAAGAATCAGGTGGTTTAGTTAATGAAGCAATTGATAGTTATGTTAAAGAAATTATTAGAAATAAATCTAATAGAAATTATGGAGGAGCAGGTAGTTTTTTTAGTAAAGAAGATTTAGATCTATTATTGAAAGAAACAGCAGATATAACTAGTTCAGACCTTAAACTAAGAGATATGGCAACTCAACCTGATGTTCTTTTATCTCTTATGGATAAGATATATAAATCTAAAAAACAAGAGTTATTAGATAAAGTATCTATAAGAGAAAAAGTAATTAAAGCTGCAGGTTCCAAGGTTTTAAAACTAACACCCAATGGCACACGTTCTAATGCATATAACTATATGTTAGTGTTTGATGATAATGGTGAGTTTACAGGTAACTATGTAAAAAAAATAGGAAAGCAATACTATGACTTACAAGATAATCTTAGCCAGGAGCTAACTGATAATGATGGTAACCCTTATCAATATGTACCTATAACTAATCTAGATGAAGCTACGCCAGGAGATATAGAAAAGAATATTATTCTAGCAGATAAAAAAGCAACTTATAGTGCATTCTTTAGATCTGAAAGAACTACAGATGGTAGACTGGATGATGGCGAATATCACAGATACACACAAGAGTTTAAAGACATAAGAGATAGGTTTGAATACTATGTGCCAGGAAAAGATGGAAGTGAATTTGGTAGTTGGTATAGAAAACCACGTATAAGTGATGTTGACTTTGCAACATATCAAGCAAAGTATTTTGATAGAATAGAGTATACAAAAGCTGTAAGAGTAAAAGGTAGGCCTACAGGACAGGTAATTTTAGGTGAAACATTTCCTGCACCAAAAGTACAATATAGAGAAGCACTAGAGGTAAGTAACCCAGTAGATGGTGTACCACAAGATATGACTAGTGAACAGTATAGAAGTATTATGAAGCCTACAGATGCATTAGGTGTAGCACAAAAAGAATTTTATGAATTATATATACAGTACTTTGAAAAAGAACTTTTAGAAAAGTTATCTATGAGTACTAGAATGAGTATGATGGGTAGAATTCCTTTAGTTAAAAATAATACTATAGAGAAGCTAAAAAAAGAATCAACTCTATGGAATAAATTATATGCCAGAACTGTGAGTAGTAATGCGTGGAACATGTTTAATCAAACATCTACAACAAAGAATGTTATGATTGATCAAGATACAGGACTTATAGTAGATCAAATGCCCGTATTCTATACAGGTAGAGCTAAGATAGATGGGGAGATGGAGCAAGCAGAAAAAGAAAAACAAACTCTACAAGATAAATTTAAAAAAGGAAATATTACAGCAGGAGAGTATGATATACAAATAGCAGAAATAAACGGTAAGCTAGCAAGATTACGTTCAACACCAAGTCTTGGACAAATAAGTACTGATTTAGCAACTAGTTTAATTAAGTTTAGTGCTATGGCAGAAAACTTTGAGACTATGGGTACTATTGAAGACACTCTACTTGCCATGAAAAAAGTTATTGATAAAAGAACTTATGGTCTACCTGAAACCTCATCTTTCAGTTTAGTAGATAGATTAAAAGGAACTATAAGAGGTACTGGTAAAACTCCAAAAGGAGGTATTGACCCTCCAACTAATACTAAAACTAGAGCTGCCAAATTTATGAGTATGGTTTATTATGATAATGAAAACATAACTAAAGGTGCTTGGGATAAAATAGCAGAAGGTATAATTCAATTGTCTTCCCTTTCTTATGTAGCCTTTAATCCATTTGGTAACTTTAATAACTATATGATTGGTAGAGTAAATAATAATATTGAACTTTTAGCAGGAAGATTTGTAAGTAGACAAGCACAACTAAGAGCTGCAAGGGAGTTTAATAAAAGAGCTTTACCTGATATGGTTTCTAGAACTGGCCATGCTTTAAAAGATGTAACTGATGTACTTACTTTAGGTATAATACCTGGTTTAAAAAGTTCAGACTATGATCCTAAAAGAGCTAATAGTAAATATGAAGGGTTTGTAGATGGGTTAAGAATGATGGATAAAATGACAGAAATCCGTGAACAAGGAGCTGATTCAACAGAAGGTAAATCTTGGTTTGAAAGAGCAACAGAATGGGGTTATGTAATGCAAGATGCAGCAGAATATAATGTACAAACTAAAATAGGAATGGCAGTGTTAATGGATACTTACCTTATGAATGAGTCCGGTGATATATTATCATTCTATGATGCTCATGATTTTAATCCAGAAACACATGAGAATGAATTAAAGAAAGGATATAATAAAGTAGTCAATGTAAATAAGGAAGGGAAATATATTCCTGGTACTGAGGTAGATTACACAGATCAGTTTAGATATGATTTAAGAAATAAGATTAGAGAAATAAATAAACAAATCCATGGTAACTACGCTGCAGAAGATAGAATGGTTATTCAACAAAATACCTTTGGTAAGTTAGCTGTTCAATTTAAAAAATGGGTGGCACCAGCTATAAGGGCCAGATACCAAAGAGAATACTTTGATGAGAACTTAGGTTGGATGGAAGGTAGATACGTGTCTGCTTTGAAATTTGCTGGTTATATAAAACGTGAGTTAGTTAGAGGTAATATAGAATTTAGTACATATGGTAAAGGTTTTCTTAAATCTCAAGTTGAAGATTTTAGTATAAAAAAGAATAGAAGCAGAGGATTAGGTAGTGAAGCAACAGAAGAATATGGTCAAGGAGGTAATATGGATCAAAGAGCAGAAAACCAATTATATGGTTTCTATAGAACAATGGGAGAAATAGGTATAATGGGAAGTGTGTTCTTAATTCAAATGGCTTTAAGTGCAATGTTAGAAGGAGATGATGATGATACTGATACAGAAAGAAGGTTTAAAAATTTAACTAAATATCAAGCTAATAGAATTTATCTGGAATTAGTTTTATTTATGCCTTGGCTTCCTGCTGGTGGTAAACAAGTATTCCAACAGTTTGGTAGCCCTATTGCTGCAACAAGAACCTTTGGGGAAATAGCTGAGCTAATGGGCATAGCAGGTCTAACAGGCTATGGCTTAGTGTTTAAAAGTAAAGATAAACTTTATGCTGATAGTGAATTGGTATATCAAAGGGGGGACAAAAAAGGTGAACTTAAAATTTATAAAAACTTCAAAGATGTATTCCCTATAGTTTATTCTATACAAAAATGGGATTCATATCTAACTAATGATGATTTTTATATAAAATAATATTTAAATTTTAATAGTAGTTTATTTTATAGTTAACTAAAAATTGTTTATATTATTATATAAACAAATACGACATTATGCTAGCAGAAACAAAAGACTCTATTGCAGGATTTACAACAGTGGCAGGAGCAGGAACAATGGTAATGGACTTTAGTTCAATTCTTACAATGGCATTGTTAATTACAGGTGTAGTTCTTAATATTATAAGAATTTACGAAATTAAAAAAGGTAAAGGAAAAAACTAACCTTTACAACTATATAGTTTATACAATCTCACAGGCCCCGCCAGCACAAGCTAGCTCACCCTTAAGATCAGTATTATCTTCTATTTCAACTACATTATCTAGATTAATATCCATTAGAGATTTCATTAATTCATTATATTTTTCTTCTGTAATATCTTCAAATGGAGCTTGAATATATGTTCCACCATCATAAGGTAGGACAGCTAAACCATTGTAGTATTCTCTGTTATCCCACATCCATTTTCCAGCGGCATCCCATTCATGATCTCTTAAAGAAATAGTAGCAGAAACATTATGAGTATTTGATCCTGATCTATGACCAGTGTTAACCCATTCAGTAGCAACTTTCTTAACTCTTTCAAGTAATTGAAAAGGTGACTCAGTTCTAAGTATAGAACCTTTAGGTGCTGATTGTGGAATACTAATACATGCAGTATCATGAGGTCTAAAGTAATCATCTTCTAACAACTCTGGATGATTGATGCTTAAGTAATTATAGATTGATTCATTTTTACCTACACGCATTCTTCTAATGTAGAAGTCATTATGCCAAGCATGAATACCTGAACTTGTACCTAATGTCAATGATGTAGTACCTGCAGGTTTAACGCATGTTGTTCTTGCTGCTTTGTTTATCCCTATTAGTTTTGCTACTCTTGAGTTTTCTTTCTTTACTATACTTGCAGCTTCCTTCATATCCAGCTGGAGCACAGCGGCACTCCCTATTCCTGTCATTGACACACCTATAAGTGCGTCCTTCTCTGTTGTAATTTGCCATATTTCTCTTAAATAATGAAAATTAGTATAACCTGCTTGAAGAGTACCAATGAATGCAGCCATTTTAACTCTTTCATTTAAATCCTCTTGTGATTCTATGTTTGAAACATTTACTTCACATAGATTGCAGAACTGGTAAGGTCTTAAAGCAATTTCACAACAAGGGTTAGTTCCCCAATCCTTATCATTATTTAAATAGATACCAGGTTCCCCTGCTCCAGATAATTCAACACGTTTCCAAAGATCCATAAAAAACTCTTTAGTTATTTTATGTCTCATTAATACTGCAGAGTTATTTGATCTACCTCTTTGTGGATTTGTTTCCCACCAATCTCCAGTCTTACATGAAATCATTTCTTCATCAGAAGCACTAAACAAACTAATTAAAGCTGCTCTTCTAATACCACCAGCTAATACAGCATCAGCAATATGACAAACCATATCATGAACTTCTAAACTAGACAACTGACTACCATCATCTTTAGAATCTAATATACCTTCAAGCTTTAATAAACATTCTTTAAGTGGTTGAGGTCCAGGAGCTTTACCACCTGATGTTACTAATCTTGCACCCTTTGCTCTAATATCAGAATAGTCAAATACAACTTTAGATGATCTACCATTAAGATAAGACTTGATTAATACTTTAACAGCATCAGCCCATCCTTCAATTGAGTCTCCAATTAAATATCTTTTAAATCTTTTATTATATGGTTTGTTAATAGGAGGTAATTGATTAACATGATGTTGTTGAACAGAATAACCAACACCTGTACCACCAAGTAATAAAAACATAGTTTCACTAAATGAGTAAATGTTATCTATAGGTAAATAAGCACAGTTATAAACTCTATTAGGGCTTATTTCAATAGGTTTACCACCAAATTGCATTGATCTCATAGATGGTAAAACTTTTTTATCATATACAAATTTATATGCTTTAGTAATTTCTTCAGCTATAGCTGCATATTTTTTTATATGCATAGCTTTGTTTCTGTCAACTAACTCACTCCATGTCTCTCTTCTTTGTACTTCTGGTAAATACTTTGCGTATTTCATATGGACAGTAATATCACTTAGAATCTTGTTACTTATTTTCATAATTTTTAAATAAAGGGTTAAAAAAAGCTATACTTCTGCAGATAAGAAGTGCAACCGGTGAGTATATATAATGTAAGGAAATTTGTTTAAACATAAAAGTTTAGACATACAATTTTATAAATGAAATAGTTAAAAATATTAATCCTAACTCAAAGCCTATAACTGGGCGGTATTCATCATCTTCACATAATAGTTCACAATTAATAATTCTAACTCCTAATAGAGTTTCAGTAGGAAGAATTTCTACATTAAATTTATGTTTAAATTGTAGTTGGTTTATTTTTTTCATAGGGTTTCTTAAAGGTTAAATTTTAATTTTGTTAATTATTTGTTGTATATTATAGTACAGAGTAAATTGCTTTGAATTAACAAAGATAGTATTTATATGTATGATTCAGTTGCTTAAGTGATACAAAATTTGTATATTATTTATATAGGTAGAATAAAAAAGTTTATCATGTTTAAAAAATTAATAAATGTATTATGGACTTATAGCCCTCAAGCTTATTGGATCTGGTTATGGACTAAGACTCAGATAGATGAAAAAGTTAAAGCTAAAGTTAAAAGAGTAAAGAAAGCCGTTAAAGTTTTAAAAAATAAATGATGAGAAATATATGTATATTCATACAATGGATTTCTAGAGGTAGAATTTGTTTAGGATACTGCCGTCAAGGTCTTTGTAATAAAACTAAAAGCAAAATATAATGAAAGACTGGAAGCTAGAAATATCTTTTCATTGGCCACATGATAGATTTGCATTAGGTTGGGAATTTATTAATGCTGATGAAGAATTTGACTACATAACAATAAAAGTATATTTGCTAGTAGCAACTTGTACTTTAGATTATTAATAAAAATTATGGCAAAAAAAAGACCATGCTTGACACAAGGAAAAATGTCTAGGCAAAAAAGCAAAATGCTTATGAGAACTGGAGGTGAGCTAGATGATATGATGTTAGGATCAGTAATAGAAAAAATGAATAAAGGTGGAAATGCTAAAAGAATAGCAAGAGACTTTGAAACAGGACAAGAAGCTAAACAGGCATATAACCTTGGTGGTGGAACACATAATACATATAGCGGTAAAAGCAAAAAAAGAAAATGAACATTTTAACAGACGTATTAAGTTTAATAAGAAGAGGTATCTTTTCTAAAACAGCAGATCCTGATGATGTTCTAGTTTTAGGTAAATGGAATGAAACACCAGAAATGACAGGTGTAGCTTCACCAATACCATATAAAAGTATTAAAGTTATTAGAATTAAAGACTTTAAGGTTGCTGCAGAACATTGTGCTCACTCTAACTCCCCTGCAATTCCTACAGCTGGTACTGGTCAGTTTTATCAAAAAACTGATGTTGATGCAACAACTCAAAAATGTACTGTATATTTTAGATCATTGAAATCAATGAGCAGCAACCTTACTCTTGCAACATCTGCAGATGATAATTATGTAGAGATAACAACAGAAGGTGAACCAAATCTTGCAGCTAATGTAGGAAGTGGTTTTCAATGGTATAAAAATAAAATAGGTGAAACATTAAATTTTAGAAGTATTGTGCAAGGTGCTGGTGTTACAGTAGCACAAAGTACAAATGAAATAACTATTAGTAATAGTGGAGCAAGCAGTTTAACTACAAATGGAACATCAGGAGTTTCTACTTTAGTAAATGGGGTACTTAATATTCCTAATTATGCTGCTGGTGGTGGAGGTGGAGAAATAAATACCGCATCAAATGTAGGTGGTGGTGTAGAAGTATTTAAACAAAAAACTGGTGCAGATTTAGAATTTAGAACTCTAACATCACTTGGTGGTACAGTTACTATTACTCAAACTGCAACAACAATTGATTTAGCTGCTGCTTCAGGATCATCTAATATTGAAAGTGTTATAGCTTCTGGTAAAGTATTTATGCAGTATGTATCAGGTTCTGATGGTACTGGTGCAATGATTGGTAACAATTATAAAATGATGGGTATGGAGTCAGTTAATCATGGTACATCAACAAATATATTTTCACCATATATGCATGATTGGACTACAGGAGGTAAATTTATAAATTCAGCTTCATCATGGACTCTACCTCCAGAAGCAGTATGGAATGCTGGTATACCTATTAACAAAACATTAGCAATAGGAGATACAATTACTCTTCATTGGCAAACTACTAATTCAAGAGAAACTACATCTACACCACAAGTATTTAATGCAGTAATAGGATGGTTTGATTGTGCAGATGCAACTCCATGGCCAGTTACTTTAAGAGATGTTCAAACTGGTGCGGGAGCAAATGGTCCTGTGGGTCCTATGGTTGATTACGTACAATATCAATGTGCATCAGTAACATCTACACTTACAACTGCTGAAACTTTTGGATATGCAGTATTTGGATTTAATTTTGAAGGTGGTGCACAAGATGATCAGTATAATATAGAATGGAGTATTTCTGTTAATAAAGCCATTTAAAATGAATATACTAAGTAAAATATTTTCAGGAGGAGCAACTAAATTAGTTGAAGGAATAGGTGGTGTCTTAGATGAACTTATTACATCTACTGATGAGAAACTTGCTGCTGAATTAAAAATAAAAGAATTAATAGCCAAGCATGAGGTGGAGATAGAAACAGAGATTTCTGCTAGATGGAATGCTGATATGAATTCAGACTCATGGCTTAGCAAAAATGTAAGACCTATGGTTCTTATATTTTTAGTTGTATCAACAGTACTATTGGTATTTATAGATGCAGGAGCTATAAATTTTATAGTAGAAGATAAATGGACTGACTTATTACAGTTAGTATTAATAACAGTGATTGGTGCTTATTTTGGTGGTAGATCATTAGAAAAAGTAAAAAACAATAAAAAATAAAAGCTATGAATAAAATGACACCTAACAAAAAACGTATGCAAGCCTATGCTAAAAGAGGAGGTCTTATGGGATATAGAAATGGTGGTGATGTGTTAGATCAAAAACAATTTGGTGGAGCAGCCAGATTTTTTAAAACTGCTGCAAAAAAGATAGTTCCTAAAATAAAAAAAATCTACACAGACTTTCAAGGAACAACTGTTGATCCAGAGCTATTAAAAAATACAGGATATGCTAGAAAAGTAGATCTTGAAAGAGGAATTAAAAATAGAAAACAAGCAACAGGATCAAATTAATAATAATAAATAGAAAATAGAAATTATGGCAAGAAAAAAAGTAAAATATCAAGATGGAGGTTTTACATTTGTGGCACCTAAGAAAAGTAAAAAAAGACCAACCAACAATAACAACAAGACGGCTGATCCATCAGTTAGAGACGCTGCATTAGCAGCAAAAGATACATCAAGTGTAGTTACAAACAATGATACCAACCGTATTTCAATAAAACCTAAAAAGTATGGAGGAGTTACATATGGTGCAGGTAATGGAGATACAACTCCACAAAAAGCAGGTATGACAACAATGGCTAAAGGTGGAGGTTTAAAAGGTTTCATGAAAGGTGGTAGTGTATTAGATCCTTTAATGGGTAAAGCTTATGGAGGAAAAGCAGGAAAAAAATAGAAATTATGGAAGATAAAATTAAATGTAAATGTGGTCAGTCTCAAGATACAAATGGAAATTGTGATGGCTCACACCTAAAAAAATAAAATTATGGGTAAAGCAAATAAAGCATCCTTTCCTATGCAAGGGGAAGTATACAAAAGAGAAACTACTAACGGGTATTATAACCCTACTTCTGTACAGCAAGCTATTCAACAAAAAAAGAATAGAAAGACTGTTGCAGCAAGAATCAAGTTAGCAAAAAAAAATAATGTTAATCCACCACAAAAGTCTACTAGAGCAGCAGAACCTGTTCAGTCAAAGTCTTTTAGAAATGGATACAGAAACAGTTAAAAATTAAACCATGGCAATATTAACAGCACAACAAATTACGCAAGCTAGTGTAAAACCTACTACAGTAACACCTGCAGTAGGAGGAGACAAGTTAGCTAATACAGCTATTCAATTTTTTCATGTAGCAAATGATGGAGCAGTAGCAATTACAGCTACAATTGTTCCAGTTGTTACTACAGTAGTGGACCCTTTATTGGGTACATTAACAAAAGAAAACGCAGTACTCAGCTTAGCAGCTGGAGAAGAAGGCTTTTTAGGACCTTTTGAGGTTGATGCTTTTAATGATACTGACGGTAATATAACAATAACATGTTCAGCACAGACTAGCGTAAAGCTATCAGCACTGTACTTATAAACTATAAAAAATGGGCTCATTACTTCAA
>Ga0307488_10000391_pt1 | contig 35616 bp, 20 predicted proteins | sample SB02metaG_FD_202248 | JGI IMG/M metagenome (GOLD analysis project Ga0307488, IMG submission 202248) | Sea-ice brine microbial communities from Beaufort Sea near Barrow, Alaska, United States - SB 0.2 | ecosystem: Environmental > Aquatic > Marine > Coastal | place: USA: Alaska | collected...
CCCATACCCAGTACAGATCCTGCTCTGTTGCTGTGGATGTTTCACCTCTGTTGACTTTTAATCCTGTGTAGTTTGGCATACCACTGTTTGATGATATGTTCCTGTTTAATTCTATAATATTGTCTTCTATGGAAAGTGTTGTTGTGTTGAATACTGTTTGAGTACCGTCCACTGTTAAATTTCCTTTTACCCTTAGGTCGCCTACCGATGGAAGTTCTAATAATCCTGTGTCACCATCTAAAGTCATCAGTGTAACTGTTGATCCACCATCGTTGACTGTGAATATAATGTCTTTGTCCTGTGTGGTCTGTGCTATGGTCAAGTTATCACTTGACAGACTCATAGTGATGTCTGATCCTGCACCTAAAATTAATCCTGTGTCGTTTGCAATAGTGAATGAACTGTTTGTAGAATCATTCTGATCTGATCGTAGATAGCTTGCCGCCGCAACTCCGCCCAATGCATCTGAGTCTGTTGCTGTTCCCCTAAATTTTGCTGACGTTACAGTTGAAGAAAGTGTTACACCCTGTGCCACACTTGAAAAACCTGCCGCAACTAGTGCCACTGCATTTGTTTCCGACGAGCTTGGTGTGAATGCTTCAGCTGAAAGTATTGCAACTACTGTGTCGCTTTGTACAGCTTTCAATACAGACTTGTTTACACCAGAGGAATCCTGCACAACCTCTGACAACATAGCTGTAACACCTGATCCTGCTATCGATGTTGGTCCTATTAGACTCCAAACTGATCCTGTGTAAACATATAACTGTGTGTTTACTGTGTCGAACCAAAGGTCTCCCAATACAGCGTTTGTTGGCTGTGACGTCGAAGGGGTTGGAGAGCCAACAGGTTTAAATTTCGTACCTGTGTAGATATTAAGTTGTTTGTTAGTTTGGTCAAACCAAAGCTGACCTTGAATTTTGTTTGATGGTGCAGAAGTATAATTGAAGTTCTCTAATAGCTTGATAAAATTTTCATTTAGCTTCTCACCAAAACCTGCATAACCTTTTCCAAAGAGTGCAAGATCCGTAGTGGTAACATCAAGTGTTCCGTCTGCCAGTGAGACAATTTTAGTCCCAAATGTGTTGTTAATCTCGTAAGCCATGATTTATTAGTTTGATCCGTTGTCTCTAACTTCAATCAAAAAACTTACATCGCCTACTAACTTAATTAAAATAGTCGCTAGTTCAGGGGTCAGCATTTGATCGATTTTTGTCTGCTCTTCTGCTGTCCAAACTGCTTCATGTGTTTCATTGATGTAGTCTGCTACTTGTTCTTTTGTTGCCATTTAAATGTACTCCTTATGCTTATTTATTATGCTTTTCGATCTGCTCATCGTCTGAGATCCAGGTTAAATCCTTGGAGTATGAGCCGTCTAGATCCCTTAGGAACGTTTTGACGTTGCTCTCTGTTAGCACCATATCGTGATATTTTTCATACCGTTTGTGCAGTGCTTGTTCTTTTGTGGCTGTGTAAACTAATTTTATACTCCTATCCTTTGCTAGTGCCATTATGCCGTCTATACACGATTTTAAACATTTATGTACTTTTCTAGGTTCTGATTCCTTGTCTGTGACTATCCATTCCATGAAAGCGAACTGTGTTCCTTCTCCAAAATAAATCCCCCCAGCACAAACGGGCTTTCCGTCTATCTCGACCATTATCCCATCTGGTGGTAGGCATTCCTTGGGTACTGTACCAAACTCCCAGTCAGTCCACCACTTGACCAGTGTGTCATAATCCTTGTCTCTGTCCCATGGTCTAACTAGCATTTTTCTGTAATATCATTCTGTTAATGTTAAATGTTGATTCGAAACAGTAACGCACTGCTTCTGCCACTTCGTCTGCTGTCAACTTTGGCAAATCCTCCCAGAGCCCTTTCGTCATATCTGTATCTACCACGTCCGGACATATGTCATATATTGATAATGGTTTAGAAAGTAACTCGTCCTGTAGTTCACTGATGTATTGTATCAGTTCCTTTTTTATTTCACAGTACTGCACATACTTAAACTTGTCCCACATCTTAAATTCACCATAATCCTCTCCCTCGTCTGTACCTGACGTGCTCGTGATCACTGCTACTTTCATCTTGTCAAATGAATGTTGTCCGTATATCCTTTTGAGAAGGTTCAACTGTCCTCTGTCTGCGTGAGCATTCAATACCACGAAGTCACATCCTTTAATGCTTTCCATTATTTTTTCTTGATCGTGTATGATGTCAAAGCCGTTGCTCCTACTCATCCCGACTACTTCGTATTTCTTTTTTTGATACAGACTAGCTATGGCTTTACCAATTCCTTTGGTGTGTCCAATTATTGCTATCTTATTTTTGTTTTCTTGATTCATACACATCCACTAGATTCTCCAACCCTTCAAAACATTCTGAATAGTGTTGGTAATATTCTTCAAACTTCTCTTTAGTGTATAGTGATTCTTTGAAAAAGTCAATTAGTAATGTTGTTCTCTCACCTGGATTATTATTAAAACCATTGTGTACCTGTATGTCTGGTTGAAAAATAAATGCTTCACCTGTTTTCCAAGTGTACAGTTCTTGTTTCCTAGTTTCTAAATTCATCACATGCATACCACTATCTGTTCCACCGCCGTCGTCTAAACACAGTTGGTATCTCCAGCCGCCCTCGTTGTCTGTGTGATTACCAATCTTTGTGTCTGGGCCTACTGTCATTATTGCCACGTTAGTTTTGTAGGGAAATTTTCTCAGTATCGAATACAACATAGGGTAATCATTAAATGACTGTCCTTCGTGCTTACCGGACTGTATACCTAATGCTCGCCATTGTCCATTCACATAATCACCCGACTTGTCATCAAAGTCGTCTGGTAATCCCCTAACGCTATCTGAAAAATCTTCAGGATCTAAAAATATTTTGTTGGGCTGTGAATCAAACTCGTGTTTAATCTCTATGAAATGTTTTTCTAGCTTTTGAAAACACTCTCCTTGCTGTCCGTGGTAATATGATTTATCAAGCATTTAGTATATTAACATTTTTATCATGTATTTGTCTATCATGATCTTGCCAATTACTAAAAAATTGTTCGCCGTGGTTAGTTAATTCTTGCTGTTCACTTAATTCAAAGTAGTCTGTAAACTCTGTGTTGTTTATTATGATTCTTCTGTTTTCGTTACCAAATACGTACACTATCACTTCGTCATCGCCCAGTGATGTACCTAGTCTACTATCTTCTACTCTAGTCCATCCACCGTCTTCTTTGACCATGTGTGTACCTGATACCTGAATTCCGTTGTAGTCGTATAAGTTGTCAATCAAGAACTTACCTGTTGCGAACACCTTGCCACCGACTGAAACTGTGTCACCTATGTCCACTTGCTCGACCGGTTTCAATGACCCGTCTGCCATAGAGATCATTGTGCCTGCTATGAAACAACCACCGCCACCACCCGATCCACCCGAACCTGAACTTGATCCACCTGATGAGTCTCCAAACCCTGCCGCTGTTGATGAGAATGTTATGCCTGAGTTGAACAATGCCTTCCAGTCACCACTGACTTTAACATATCCTGCTGAAATTTCTTGCCATACTCCTGATATTTTTTGATATATGTTTGTGACATCTTGCCACACTCCACTAACCTTTGTGCTGGCCTGCACTCCTACGTTGAAAATAATTATTGCAAGACCGTTTCCACCTGTTCCCGATGGACCTGCTCCTACTGCCACTCCTGAATCGTAATATTGAACTCCGCTTAATTCTAAAGAAACAACACCCGGTGCTGTCCCTGAACCATTAGATTCTGTTCCACCTGATGGTGTTGTGTTTGATCCCGAATATCCACCGGTTCCGTTAGTGTCACCTGATCCACCATTTCCTGATTTTCCGCCATCGGCTCCACCACCGCCAGCTCCACCACCGCCTCCATCACCCGAGTGATCCTTGCCTTCTTCACCTAGTGTGCCTGGTGTGTTACCTGTTGCATTATTTGAGTTTATGCCTGCTCCGCCGTTTCCACTTCTACCTGATCCGCCGCCGCCTCCACCACCACCTGCTACTGCAACTGCTGATCCATCTACAAATACTGTTGTGGCTCCACCTGCTCCGCCACCTGCTCCTGAATATGGTTGTGGTCCTGCGTTACCGCCGTTTCCACCTGAAAATCCTGTCTTACCTTTTCCGTTGTTTCCGCCAGGGGCACCGCCACCTGATCCGCCACCTGCACCGCCACCGCCCACTGCTATTTCGAGAGTGTCACCGACGTTAGATGTTAATGAAAAACTTGTTTTTGTGACATAGTGTCCTGCGGCTCCTACGCCACCAGGTCCACCTGCGTCTGCACCTCCACCACCGCCTGCACCACCCCATAGGTACATGTCTATAGAAGTTGAACCTGCTGGTATGCTTACCTGTTGAAGTGTTCCTGAATACTGGAATTTTTTAATTACTGTAGGCATGGTTATGCCTCATACTTGAACCAGAAGTCGCCATCGCTTCCGCCACTTGGATCTGATGTCGAAACTGTTTTTGCTGAACCGCCCCAAAGTGATCCAAAAGCAACTACCTGTCCAATACTTGGAACAGAAGTGTCTGAACCATCTGATGTTGTAATTGCCGATCCAACTGCAGATAATTCTACTCCTGCTACTGTGAATATACCTGATGAGTCTGTTTTTATAACAGCACCTTGAGATGTTGCACCGTTTGTAGTTGCAACGGAATCGGTAATAACTTGAGAATAGTTTGTATTTTCACCTGCCATCCATCTGTTTGTAGTTGTCTCATAGAATAATCTAGCGTCGTCTGTGTCTCCTGTCTCAACTATAAGTCCTGCGTCTGCTTCTCCGTTACCTGAGTTTACTTTGATAAACGCATCGTCGTATGTTGTGATGTTTGAAACTGAACTATTGTACTCTCCTGTGATGTTTAAGTTACCTGTAATAGTAACATCACCTGTTAATCCTATTGCTCCAGTGGATCCTGTTAGAGTAATTGGAGTTTTTGTAACTCCACCGTCATTTACTGTGACTTTTAAATCTTTATCTTGCGATGTCTGTGCAATCGTTACATCGTTGCTTGAAACTGATACTGTTAGTTCTTGTGCATCACCAACAATTAATCCTGTGTCATTGTCGATCGTCAGTGCACCTGTTGTTGTGTCTGCCGCATCTGATCTTAGGAAGTTTCCACCTGCGATAACTGTGCCTGACGTGTTTGATGTTCCTGATACGTCAATAGCAGAGGCCTGTGTATTTGTTCCATCAAACACAGCACCTAGTGTTGAGTTTAATGTTAGTCCTGCTTTGACTGAAGCGAATCCTGTCTGTGTCACACTTGGTGTGAAAGTCGATGCTGAAAGTATTGCTACTCTTGTGTTACCTGCATACATTGATGAAACAACACTTGTGCCTCCTGAGTGTGCTAATGTTTCTATAAACCAACCGGATAATGTTTGCGATTTAGTATAAACCGGACCTACAAGTAACCAAGCTGTTCCTGTGTACACATAAAGTTGATCATCATCTGAATCTGTCCAAAGGTCTCCAGCTGATGGTGTAGTCGGTGCAGTTGACTGAGATGTTGATCCGCCTGTTGGTTCAAAACTTGAGCCGTTGTATACTTTTAAATTATTTGTGTTGTTATCAAACCACAACTCACCTTTCAAAGGTGCTGTTGGGGCCGATGTTGATGATGAATTTTCTAATAGTTTTAGAAGGTTCTCATTTAATAATTCACCAAATCCCGAATAACTCTTTCCAAAAAGTGTTAAACTTGTTGAATTATCAATAGTACCATCTGTTATGGTAGCAACTGTTGTTCCGTCTGTTCTGTTAATTGTGTACGCCATTTGCTTATATTTATAGTCTTCCTACACTTATTAAAATTACGTTTTCACCTGCGTCTGTTTTATTTTCCATTGCTTTTCCCACTATAGAACCTAGCACGGGTGTGAGTGACTTTCTGGCACAACCCGGATGTTCACTGCTAGTTGTTAAAAGATCACCTTTTGATATAACACCGTGTACTTTACACTTAACTTTTCCCACAAGTGCTACTGCCTGTCCTTCTGACTCATCGTTCATCAAATATGCAGGATTTTCACTTATGACTCCTGCCACGGCAGTGTCGTGTGCTGTTGTTGATTGTGTAATTTCTTTATCACCGCCAAACACCACAACTGTTCCTACTTCGTACTCCGAGTCTGAAGTATATTTCTCAGCCAAGTCAGCGTATTGTGCCGATGTTGCTTTGGCAAAGACTGTGTTGTACTTGTAGCTTGATGTACCTATATCGTATGTTGTGTTTGCCGATGGTCTAATTAATGTTGATATCAGCGTTCCTGTCATTGTTCCACCTGTTAGTGGCAAGTCTAAACTTGATGTACCTGTTACGTTTCCTGTAACTGCACCTGTTAGTGGTCCTGCGAAAGCTGTCGCTGTAACTGTACCTACTACTTGTACCTTTGTGCTTGGTGTTGTTGTTCCTATTCCTATAGATGATGATCCACCGTCTATTGTCATCACTGTTGTGGTTGTACCACCATCATTAACCTTGAAAGTAATGTCTGTGTCTGCTATTACGTTTGATATAATAACACCTGTGCCGTCTACTGTTATCGATAAGTCACTGTCTGCACCGACTTGTAGTCCTGCATCGTTTATTACTCCTAATGTTCCTGACGTAGTGTCATTCGTATTTGACTTTAAGAAAGTACTTGCCAATGCACCACCTAGTGCATCTGCATCTGAGGCTGTTCCTTGGAATTTTAAATCTGATATTGCCGTTGAAAGTGTTATACCTTTCTTGACTGTTGCGAAACCTGATATTGAAGTCTTGGGTGTGAATGTGTCTTCTGACACTATTGCAATCAAGTTACCGTCATTGAATAATTTTGTTATGTTCTGTGTTGCATCTGATGAGTCCAGTATGCTGTCATACGTGAAACCGTTTGTGTTTCCTGTTGTTCCCGGTGGTCCAACTAAAACACTTGCACTGCCGTTGAAAAAATAAAGTTGTCCTGTATCAGAATCAATCCATAGGTCACCCTGTCCCATAGTGTTTGGAGCAATCGACTGATAAGGTGCATTACCTGTAACTGGAACAAAACTAGATCCGTTGTAAACTTTTAATCTACTGGCACTCGAATCATAATAAAGTTGTCCTTGTATGGGTTTTGTTGGTTCTGTACTGTTTGAAAAGTTTTCTAATATGTGTAAAAAATTCTCTGCTATGGATTCTCCATATCCTGCATATCCTTTTCCTATAAACGAAAGATCAGTCTGCGTGTTTACAACACCATCCTGCACTGTGTAGGCATTTGGTGATGCCGCACTGTTTGTCTTGTTTACTGTGTATGCCATTTATTAGTACCCTGTGTTAGCACCTGAAGTAGTTCCGCTGATTGTGTTTGATGTTGACAGTGCAGTTGAACTTGTTTCAGTGAATGTTGTTAATGATTGTATCCTTAGGGTGTAGTCAATCTGTATAAGTCTGTTCAGAGATTTCTGTACCGGGTGGAATACAACGTGTGTCAACAGTTTGTTTGTTGATCCGTTCTCTGTTCCTTCCCAACTTTTTAAACCCAGTTCGTCAAAAACATAGTCTCCATTGAAATCTGTCGTGTTGTCAAAAGCGGCCTGTCCTGTGGGCTCACCATAATCCAAAGTACAAGTCACGACGATGTCAGTGTACTTGTTACCTGCTGTATGTCTTACTTCCATTTTGTTTCTTGTTGTGTCTTTGTTAGTAGACGAGTTGTCATCTACTACTTTATAATATGTTTGGTTGTACAAACTTGCGTTTGAACCTGTTGAGTTTGGTGTAAGGTACGTGATTATACCAGTTGGATCAACTGATGTCCCTCCATTTCCTAGTGCCATCTCGTGTACAAATCCTGTAGTTTTATTTGCTAATGAATTTGCCAATGCCTGAGACATATTTTCGTAGTGGATTGCGTTTCTTTTGTCCACTATTACTTCGCCCGTTTCTGGATCAAATATCTTGATATGACCCGTCATCATAACACCTGTGTTATCCTGGGGCTTCTTGTTCTCTTCTTTTGATTCTTGTGGTTTATTGTCCTGTGTCATCTAGTGTATTTATTCAGGTGCGTTTGTAGGCTCGTCCGCTATGAATTTAGCTTGTTGAGTCGTAGAGGCCTGTAGACCTTTACCATCAGCTGGATTACCATCTAACGCTGAGTACCATACCTGTCCTTTCTTCATTAGTATTTTAATTTGTGTTCCTTCTGCTGGGGCGTACCCTAAGTTTACTGCCGTAGTAGATCCGTCCACAGTGTAGTTAACAGTTGAGCCGTCCTCGCTAGTCAACAACAATCGTTGGCCACCAACAAATACGTCTAGTTGACTAACTGAGGTTGCGGCTACTGATGTGGTAAACGTTGCTGTGCTACCATCACCTGTATGGGTGTCAGTGTACACAGTGTCCGTGTAAGGTATAGTTTGAGTTCCGCTGGCATCTACCACTAGTGTGCCACCGCTATGGTCCTTAATTCCTGTTCCAAGTGTTCCACGTCTCAGTTGTCCCAACGTGTCTCCATCTTTGGTGAAATATTCAATTCTTTCCTTGTCTACAAAGATGATTCCTGGTGTGTTCAGCACGGCACTTGGATATGCCAATAAAGAACCATCCACAACCTGTATGCTTGTTGATTCTGGTGTGATATCATCTCTTAATTTTGTCGTATGTCCTTTAGAAATTCTTTTGTAGTGTGTCCTGTTTAACATATCCTTGAAGATTCTAAATCCTGTGGCACCATGGGCTGTCTCTACTGCAAAGTATAACACATCTAACTTGTCACTATCTGTGATAGTTCGTGATGGATCTATCGTTATAGTGTTTCCAGAAACTGAATACTCGGCAACATTGATTAACTGTTCTCCATTTAACCAAACATAAGTGTAATCACTGTTTAGTGCATCAAATCTCAATTTGAATGTTCTATTTGGTTGTCCTGCTAGGACCTCTCTTCTCAATTTTGTTCCCAGAGCATTGTTGAATGTTGTTACAGACAGCACATCGTCTGCTGTAAGTGTTAATCCATCTGATGCTATCTGTGTTGCGTTTAATATTATATCGTTACTGTCGTTATAGTATTGGAAGTCTGTTAATGTTGTTATTGCTATCACATCAGTTCCGGCCGGTGCAGTTGTTAAAATAACATTGTACGGTGCTCCTGTGGCATCTGCAGTTGTTGTCGTTGCATCTGCAGTTGCAGTTGATATAGAAGTCGAATCGTCTGCTGTAAATACTCCGTTTCCGAAGTCTACAGTGAAATCTGTGTTCAGCACCTGTGCAACACCATTCACGTGTACCTGTATCTGCGATGCAGTTGTAATTGTTTTCTCAGGATCTATAGTTGAATCTTCTCCCAATCCAATCACTGGATTGAATGAGTATGTACTTCCGTCTCCTAAATAATAAGACACGTCTGGACCTCTCAAGACTTTTCCGTTTACTTCAACCATAGTAAGTGCCGAGAACGGTCCGATTGATCCTGGTGGATAAGTTAATGTGTATCTGTTCGTTGATCCATCATATGTTATTTGTTCGGATCTTATAGAAGCATAGCTTCTTGTCGATGACGCTGACTTGTTAAATCCTGCAACTTGTACCAATGCATCAGCCGCCGGGGCCGAGTTGAATACAACTGTTATTGTATTTGCAGTAGTAGTTGTTGTGAATGCCGTTGTTGGTACACCTTCTACTGTTACGAATATTTCACTTGACGTGGAATCTAAATTAAATTCTCCTCTAGTTGATGTTGTGTAAGAAACTGTGCTTCCATCACCTGTGTACTGATCCAGTACCCTGTAATTTTCTCCCGATATTGCAAAAGTTTTTGTTGTTATCAATGCGTTCATTACCGGTGCTGTTCCAAATGTTATTGTTTTGTTAGCAACATTCACTGTGTAATCCGTTGTTAATTTTTTAATTACATTGTTTACTGTTACAGTCACTGATCCTAATGTTCCTGGGAAATCACCAATTGGGAAAGTTGTAGTTGAACTGTCACCTCTACTGAAAAGGTCTGATATAAATGGCACACCCGATTCTGGTGATGTGTAAACCTTGATGTCTACTGAATCAAAAAGCTGACCAGGAACTGTTTCTTCTGGAGCATAGCTAGTTTCTGGTGACAAGAAATCATCGCCTTCTAACAATACATCACTTGGTGCTGATCCTAGTGCTGATCCAAAAAGTCCGCCCTTTATTATTGAATCTAGTGTCCTGTCGTCACTTGGAGTAAGAACACCGTCGTCATCGAAAGGTATGAACTCTATCAACGCATCTTTATCAGGCATAAAGGCCAATGTAAATGCAGTCGTGGATCCATCTCCTCTGAATACTTCGCTTGTTTTCTCTCTAGTACTGTCGTCTCTTGTTTGATATACTTGATACACATCTGTTGACAAAGGTGCTTCGTCAAAAGTAAATGTTGCAGAGTCTCCGTCTGCGGCAAAAGATTTGATACGTGATGCACCGTAACTGTCCCAAGTGAAATCATACCATCCCGATCTGTCCCATCCTTGATCTTGTGAGAACAACAGTCCTGTTACTATTGTTCCACCGTAGTCAACCCCTGTCATCACTTGCGACAGTTCGTTGCCCGGCATTCCCGTTCCTGGTGTGTAGAATCCTTTTGTCCTGTCCGCGGCTGTCAGTCCTGTTTCGTTGCCATATACTTTGTATACATCACCTATGTTATCATTAAAGGTCGATGTTGCTGTGAAGGCACTGGTTGCTCTGTATAATTCATTTTTGTATCTTATAAGATCGTTGTAAGAGTAACTGGAAAGTGCTGTCCAGTCCTGCACTCTGGATGTGCTAGACACCCTGTCAAATTTAATTGTTGTATCTATGTCCCTGACAAGATCATTGTTCAGGTAAGCATATGCTTTAGCTGTGTCTGTTGGTGTTGATCCATCTTCTGCACCACCTGTTAATATAACAGCAGGCGTTGTTGTGTAGTTTGACCCGTTTGTTACCAATGTTATTTTTGTAACTGCTCCATCTGATACTGTTGCCGTAGCTGTTGCCACAACATTGTCCGGTATCGTGTACATCTTGATCGATCTAGATGCTGTTGTCAGTGCATGATTAGAAATTTGACTGTTTGGCATATAGAACGTGCCAGAGTATTCTGAAAATGTGTGAGAGTGTGATGCACCAGATCCGCCATTTTGCGAGTCCCAAATGTTAGATTGTTCAAGACTAGAGAACAATGGATAGTAATATCCAACAGATCCTGATGACGCTCCACTAGAGCTTGTTCCGTAAATCTGGAAAGGACCCGTTGATCCCACAGTACCACCAAGTATTGTCACTGTTGGTGCAGTTGTATATCCAGAACCTCCTGATATTAATGTTATACTTGTTACGTGTTTCTTATAATAGTCATACCACAGTTGATGTGGGTATTCTGTCAATTTGGTTACATCCAATGACTCATTTAAATTTCTTATCGAACTTGTACTTGGATCATAGAACGGTGGATTATCGAAGTCTGTGAATATACCGTCCTGTGTGTCTGTGCTTGTGTAACCTAATTTGTATTCTCTTAACTTTGTGTGGAAAGGTTTTACTTCGTTTATGTAGCTCTCTATCCAACTGTCTGTGCCTATTGTGTATGTTTTCCTTTGATCTAGCTGTCTAACATTGTTTCTTGCATTAATAAACGATGTCTTAAACATCCAGTCAACATAGGTCTGTTCAGATAATACTTTCCTTAGTCCTGTAAAAAACAAAGTGTTGTATTCTACAGCAAGAGCATTTATAAAAAGATCATCTCTCAAAGCAGTTAAAATTTTTCTAGTTTCTAATGCCGGTTCTTGATCGAAGAAGTTACTATCAAATGTGTCTGCATCTGCAAAACCCGTAGCATCTTGAGTGTAGTCATAAAGTTTTGTTGAAAGTCTTATTGTACCGTTCTGCGTTCCAACGTTCGTCCACCCTGTGCTAGTTTTCATAAACAGTTTCCATCCACCTGTATCTGAACTTGTAACCTTAACGTGTTGTCCTAGCTCTACGTCTAATGTGTCTAGTTCATACTCGTATGTAACCTGTTTGTCGATTGGTGTATTTTCGTTGTGTACCATTTCATGTATTGCAGTATCTGTACCGTACCAGTCTATGTAATTCCAATAATTGCTAGTGTTGTATGTTTGCACTTTGGTTCTTGAAAACACAGATCCGTCCCATTGGTATATCGCCCAGTAACCTCCGATTGTTTCGTCGGCCTTGACCAGATAGTTTACTATACCTGACAATTCTTTCGTGTCTACGTAAGTTAAGTCTGCATAGGTGTCTGCTGTTGCGTCCCATTCTAAACTTTGTGCAGTTGGCTCAGGATCTGCCGAATCTAAATTATCCAAATTAATATTGCCTGCAAGTTGATTCTTTTTCAATACACTGTTAGCATAATCTATGATTTCTTTTAGTGCATTATATCTGTTCACATACCAACTCTGTCTTGGTCTTAAATTATTTCCGTATCTCTGTGTAACTAGTAGGTCTGGATCTGGCACTTTGTCACCTGTGCTGTTTGATCCTATTAGTGAATTCCACCATTGGTTCTCTATTGACGTTCCTGGTCTGTATTCCTTGTCCCCTTCCCTAACTAATTTCCAAACGCTGTGTGCATCTCCGTCGAACGTGTTTGTCCTGACGTCTATGTTTAATACTATGTTGTCTCCTAACCCAGTTGATTCTGAGAATATTAAAAATTTATTTGTGTCTGTGGGTGCATACAGTTTCAAACCATATCTTTCTGGCGATGTTATAATATTTGAAACATATATCGTGGTGTTTTTCCTCACAACAACCGAGTTGGTTGGCATCTCTGATGAATTTCTAACCCAGTAGTAGTAATAGTTTACAAATCCGTCCAGTGCTGAACTGTATTTCTGTTTCACTGTGTAATTCGTATCGGTAGGATGTAAAGGTGTACCGGAAGTTTCTCCTGAATCGGCTCTCAATACCCATTCGCTTGGTAGGTACCTTGACTCCACCCATTCATAAATGTGTATTTCTGATCCTGGGAAAATTCCACCCCAGTTGTTTGTTTTGTATTCCTGTGTGTCCTGCTCATACCATAACCATTTTACTTTGGATAGATCCCACCATACTTCGCCTACATGTTTCTCAGCCCAAGCTAATTTTGTGTTTTCTTTTGGTCCAAAATTATATTGTGCAGGATCCCACGGTGTTTTGATGTTTATCTCTCTGTCTGCTATTCCTGGTATCCTTCCTTTAACAGGATCATAAAGATCTAGATAGTCCTGTACTTGTTTTGTACTTTTGTTAAACTCGAATGCAGTTCCTAGTTTGTTAATATCTAACAATGGTGTTTCAGATGCTATGTTTTTCCAAGAGTAAGAACCGTTTGCTTTAAGATCAAACACAGTAACCGTTCCGTCATTTACCACAGTCGAATCATCATTTCCTAAATCTTCTGGAGAACCAACATAAACAACATTATCAATTGCACATACTCCTCTTCCGAAGTCATCATTTTCTGAGACACTTGTTGTTACTAATCTGTCGTCTATTATAAATTTAGTGTTGTACATAGTTGCTGTATACACACCACCTGAACCTATGTTTAGATCAACTATTGCTGTGTCTTGTAAATCAAATGTAGTTTCACCTGAATCGAATTTCATTTCTCTATCGTTCGCAAATTTTTCAGCACCTATCACAAGTCTTGTTCCGTCGTTGTTTAAATCAAGACTTGAACCAAACCTCATATTTGTCTGACCGTCTGGTGCTTTTATAGTCTGCTGTAAAGTGTATGATAAAGTGGAGTCGCCGTCGGCATCCCATTTGTAATAATAAATTGCGCCTGTGTCTGCATTTCCAGTAGACCCATCATCTACTCCTGGAGCTCCTATAACCAATGTTGTTCCGTCCTTGCTCATTGTCAACGAATCTCCAAAAGCAGTGTTCAATGACGAACCGTCTGCTGATACTCCTTGTATTGTCTGCACCAATGTGTATGCGTGTTGTGTACTGTCATCACTTGACTGTGAAGTTCTTCTAAATATTTCTACCATACCAGCATTTCCCGGCGATAGAGAAGAAACTGCTAATATGTCTCCAGTGTCGTTGGCCTCTAGTCTGTGTCCAAATCTCTTGCCTTGTCCTGGAGCACCTGATGTTAAAGTCAAACAGTTTGTCCACGTGTCGTACGTAGAACCGTCTGCACCAATTCCCCATTCAAACATATAAATTTGTCCTGTATCTGAATAGTAACCCGGAGCACCTACGAAAAGATATTTTGCTGATGTTGATCTAGTTGAGCTCACACCTGGTTCTGAAATCTTGTGTGACCATCCAAAGTTCTGTGCCTGTGCTGAATCAACCGTTGAGCCATCCAGTGGTGCTGAAAGCGTGTTTAATATTGCATACTTGAATGTTGTTGGATTCCACAAATAAATCTTAACTAATCCGTTGTCACTGTATCTTGTACTGCCATCACCATTGTGATTTACGTTGGCATATGGTGCACCTGCAACAACAAAGTTCTCGTCTGTACTCATTGATAGTGAGTAACCTAATTTACTTGATGTATCATCGTTGTCTGTCATTGTCACAGACGATGCAACACCAAAACCTGTTCCTGCTGATGAATCGTTTCTGAAAAGGAAGTGTAAAGTACCTTGCCCCACTGTGGGTGCTGAAATTACAACTGTTCTTCCATCATTCCTTGCAACTATCTGGTATCCAAAATCCTGATCAGAAGTAAGGTTTGCCGGCGATAGTAATCTGTGTGTTGTGTATGGATCTTGTTTTTCGTACACTCTCCATAGACCCGAACTGTCTGCATCTGCAAATACCTTGTCTCCTTTTCGTAGTATACTAGTATTCTCATCTTTGTAAACTGAATATTTTAAAAGATCATTGACGTTGTCCATTGATGCTAATCTCACCGATACAAACTTGTATATGTTTCCGTATGAATCTGCTGTCGATCCATCTGCTAATGTTGGAAGGAACGCAGTCGATCCTGTGTAGTCTACCACAAGAGTTTTATGACTTATCACTGACGAAACTGTGTAAACGTCATTCAAAGAGTTGCTCTCTCCGTTAGCTATTGCAAAGTAATCTGGTAGTGAGGTTGGACTGCCTGCTGATAGTCCATGTGAATCTGTAAATGTTATTTCTAATTGCGAAGCATCGTTAATAGGTAGTAATTCAGCAATAGTAAATCCTGCTGTTGTTATTCTAAAGACATCCCAATCTTTGTTGGTCTTGTTAGCGACCCATACCAAGTCATTTGTTGTGATCGCATTTACATCTAAAAATTGTAGGTCGTCTATTTCAAATGCCGTGTGTTGTACCTGAGAAACCTGTGGATAGCCTGCTGTTTGATAATACTGTACACTGTCTCTGTCCACACCTGTTGTCGCATAATTGTATTTTGCAAAAGTTGTTCCTGTTGTATAATCTAAAGGCTTAGAATATAATTCGGTCTTGGACACATAAATCGATCTAGGATATTCTCTGGCTTCGTTTGTTGTTTCAAACAATTCAAAACTTTGTCTGTTTGATATAATTTGTTCTTGTTTTAATTCTAATTGTATACTTTCTATAGCATCCGTGTTACCAATTTTTCCTACCCTAATCATCCATTCAGGATATATGTCTAAGGATATATCTTGATTCTCATACTTCGCTTTTAAAAGTTTGTCTATGGCACCCTGTGTACCCTTCTCTCTGATGTATCCTTGGTAGAACTTGTACTGAGAAACGTCATTAACAAATAGATTCTCTAGATAATCTCTGCTCTGATACCCAATTAAATGCTGTGCCAGTCCCTGCTGTGATTCATCAAAGTTATTTGATTCCATGTTGTAAAAATCATTGAATTGTGAAATCTTGTAATCAAAGTTTGGTATCAACTGTGCTTTAGGTTTTTCTTTTTTGTATATCCAATTCGATGTTACAAATGATGTTGTCGAATTATGATTTACTTTTGCAACATAAAACTTTCCTTGGTACTCTACCGAGTCACCAATTTTGTAATCTGTATTTGCTATCCAATAAGTTACTTTTGCCGCATCAAAAACAAATCCCGGTGCATAGTAGTCACCGTTCCAGCCGGCTGTTTTCCAACCTACAAGTTTCAATCTCGCTTGTCTAAATCCAGTTGCTTGATCGTACAAAATATCAGAGAACACTGTTTTGTTGTCAAATAATAATATGTGTTCCTTCTGTACCGTGTTCAGTGCTATGTTGTAAAGTCCTTCACTATTTTTAAGTGCTAATTCAAATGTCTTTCCTATACGTTTGGTGCTTACATTACTAATGTCAATTTTTCTTCCACCTGCGTCCAGCAACGAGTAATCTCCTGCTAGATTCCTTAATCTGCCTACTATTGAATTTTGTGTGTCCAATGTAAAACCGTCTGCTCCTGGCGAAACTGTTATGGCCGATCCTGCTGACAACTCTTGTGTTGTCCAAAATAGGAATTCTCTTGCGGCATTTTGCCAGTTTATAATCTCTTTTAATTCGTTCGAAAATTTGTCAAACTTGAATCCTTGCCCTTCTAACCATTTTCCATGTCCTAACAGAAAGTCTACGACCTGTTGTATGCTATTAAACACGTGTCCATATGGTATAGTCTGTGCAGTAGATGAGTATGTGTTATACATTTCTGCACTTGTTCCTGCCACAGATATTTTCTTACTTTTAATATTTTTATTAGGATGGTAGAAAGAAAAATAAGGTTTCACTGTTGAATATCCAAGTACCTTATATCCACCTGTCAACGATGATCCGTCTATAGATGTGTCTGTGTTCAGTTCTATCAGTATTCCTGAATAGTCAAAACTGTTTACAGGGTTTGATGTTCTGAATAATATTTTGTAGTTCTCGTCTGGTATAAATTTTGATCCCGAAGTCGATCCTGGTGAGACAGAATCAGTTAATATTTTCAAGTTGTCCTTGTCTGAGAAACCGCCAAGTTTATATGCTAGTTGCACAGACAAATTTTTCATTTTCGTATAGAATAAAAGGTTTGGATCAAGATTTCTTGATATCAGATAATTCACAACCAGTGGTTGGTACCCTGATGTAATATATCTCGTAACTACACCTGTATTTGTGTCGGTACTAGTTTCTAAATGATATTTTGCTGTTGCTAATTCTTGTCTTACACCTGTGTCTGGGTCTATTAAATTACCTGTTACATTGTAAGTTATTCTCGAAGTATCAAAGAACAGTCCAAAAAATTTCGCAGGTTTTGTAAGTGCTAAAAGTTTTGTAACACTGAAAGGATAGGCGCTTGATCTTCTCCATGCCGTTTCCGCTGGTGCTTGATCTCCAAATTTCCAAGAAAGTTTTCTATTGGGTATGTCAAATTTTTGTACTAATCCTATTGCTAAAGGATCTAATAAATTTCCCGATTCGTCAACAGGAATATAATTTGCTATGCCGACCTTGCCATACCTACCTGTATGTGCCGCCACTGCGTCCCACAACACTGTGTTTCCTGATGTGTAAGGTGCTGTGCCGTATGTCGAATCCCAAGTGCTAGGTTTTTCCGAATGACCTAAAATTTCCCATGGTCTTACGTGCGGAGCATCTGTGTCGTAGAAATATTTGTATATGCCTCTCCAGTATCCCGGTAGTTTTTCGTTATTCTTTGTATCAGTGGATGTGCTGTAATTGTAAGTAAACGGTGATCCTTCAGAGAACGCCGTGTTGTTAATGTACTGAACTCCGTTCCTGCCTGTCCAAGTGTAAAAGTCAGGTCCCATTACATCGTTTATTTCAGATAGTGTATATTCTGTAGTTGTAAATGCCGATGGTAGAACATCACCTATGCCCAATATCGTAGCATCGTACTGTGTTTTTAAATTGTTGTAAATCCTTTTCTCTAATTCTAATATTAGATTGTCTCTCTCATCACCGTAGGCTTTTATGATCGATCCATCATGTTTCCTTATCACTGATTGGCTAGTGATGTATGTGTCATCTGTGAATAGCTCGGGTTTGAATTTTGGATACAATCCAAGTTTAGTTGGTGTTAGTGGAACGTAGTTACCGGTTGTATCGACGTAATCCCTAATCTTGATAATGTCTCCTGCTACGAGAGTATGGATGATATCTATGCTGTCGTCTGTTGTGCTAACAGTATAGTCTGTATCTTTGATCAACTGTGAATCGTTTAGATATATGTAAACTGCTCTGTTGTTCGGTACTGTCATTGCATGAACAGAATCAATTGCGTATTCTGTTTCTGTTGAATCCATTACTGTATAAGTTCTCAAAGAATAGTTTTCACCAACTCCTATCATATCATCGTAGTAGAAAGGGAATGAACTGTTTTTTCCTTGATTCAATGCCTTCAATATTTCATCTACTCTGTCCGCGGCTATGCCTTCGTATGCCGTTGCTAGTCCATGGGTTAAAAATGCATTATAAAATTTTTCATATTCCTTGTCACAATAATCTATCGCTGTTATTACATTGGCTTCTTGATCTATCAAACCAAACATAGCCGACAACAACGAACCTTCGTGCTGAACTATGCTACCGCCTTTAAGTTTAGCTTCTGGTTTATCCCTTAAATTTGATGACTTGAGAACATCTCCTGTTACATCTGAATTCTTTTCATATATGTCCTGTAAGTGTTTTAATACCTGTCCATATGTGAAAGTGCTCAACTGTGCATTTAAAGGATTCGTTGAAAGATTTTCCGGAATCTCGTATATACCTTTGTCCTCGACTTTGTCTGCTGTGCTGTAACCTGCTACACGTATTTGATCTCCCACTGATAGTTCTTCAACAAACTTGATGTATTTGTTAACCGTACCACTTACTAATGTGTAATCTGTTGTTAAATTTTTTCTTTCACCGTTCACCTTAACAGCTATTTCTAGATCTGTAAGTGACGCAGAATTTTTATAGAAATCTATTTGGAACAGTTGTTTTTCTGACCTATCAACTATGAAAGTTCTTACAACTCTCTGTTTGCTCTCTGTTTTTCTTTTTATCCATGCACTCTTAGAATTGTGTGTTTCTCTGCCTGTTGTGTAGTGCAGATGTCCTTGTGCTAATTTTTTTATAACTTCTACGTTTCCTGCCTTGTAGGTAAATGAACCAGATGTATGATCGGAATCAAAAACAATGTCACCTACATTATTAATAGTGTTGTACTTGACTTTTATTCCTAGCACTGTGTCTGTTGTTGCTGTATCCGATACCTTAAATTCAAAAACTTTTGCACCTGTGAAAGAACTGTTTGGGTACGTTACTGCATCTGAAAACGCAATATGGTTCTCATCGTACATATTAAAAAGCGGTTGTTGATTTACTTTTGTCTTTTCCTGTGCTGACTGCCAAGATAATGTGCTGTCTGCACCATATCCCCAAAAATAAGTTTTACCTTGGTTTGATGTTCCTGACTCTATAAAAACACTGTCACCGAGTTCTGGTATGGCATCGGCTTCTTCTGTTAAATTTATGAATGTGGCCGAGTCGTCGTCTAGTGACACGAAGTTTACTTTATAAATTTTACCTTTTACAGTTGGATCTGGATCTGCGGCGAATATAATTCTCATGCCTTCTGCTACTGTGACCCCGTCAACTATGTAACCGTTTTGTCTGACCACATCAGAGAACGCATCAACCGTAACTGTATCAAACAATGCTACTGAAGTTTTTGCTATTGTTCCGTGGTTGTAAAGTTCAAGCCCTGAATCAAATTCTATAATAGGTCTTTTGGCTCTGTCTGTTTCAAGCAGTGTTGGTGTGTATCCTATAATGTTTGCAACTTTTTCTATAACATCCTTGTGGAACCATCTGTTGTATCTCGACCATGCATTCTGGTCTCGTGAATCTCTTTTAATTGTTATGTAGTCTAGTGCTTCTGGCCTGTAATTTGCTTTGGCATAAGGTCTCATGTCGAAATCTACACTGTCGTATAGTATTGTAGTTTCCGTAGCGTAACTTTCCGGAGTTATAAGGTCAGTAACATTTGATAGTGTTATCGAGTCTCCCACTCCCTCAACATAATACTGTTGTCCAGAATATTTGCTGTCTGATACATTGGTTCCAAATTTTATTTTCATTCCATTTGAAAGTGCAAGTGTTCTCAGTGAATAATTTTTTAGTCCTATTATATCGTCGTCGACATTTATTTTTGTCGCTGTTTCTATAGATCTTATCACAATTATGCCGTACATTGTGTCGTGTACTCCACACTGGTAGTACAATACATCCGGTGCCGCAGTCGGTACCGTGAAAGTTACTGTTCCTTCTGCTACTCCTGAGTTTGTGACCCCTGTTGTATAATGTGTTGACGTTGATCCGTCTACATCGACCCCTTCCTTGTATGGTTCTGTCATTATGTAGAAAGGCATGCCTTTCGCATCTACTGAAAATTTATATGTGTTACCTCTGTAAAGTGTTATCTGAGGATTCCTTTCGTTTTCCTTGTGTGGGAAATTCCAAGCTCTTTCAGAACTGCCGTCATCTTCCCATACTTCAACTTTGTACTCCGAAATCGCTGTTGGGCCGACACCGTCTATAGTAACAGGATTGGGACCGTCCGGTAACCAGTAGTATTCTCTGTAATTAATTAGTTTGTCAAGATCTATTGCTGGATTCCAACTGTATACAGTTTCCTTGTTTAACCTGTCATGGTTGTCTACCTTACCGCCAAAATATCTGATCTGATTTATGTAGTCATCGTACGTTGCTGTAAACTTGACCTGATCCTCTGGATTTATTGAAGTAGTGTCTCTGTCTGTGTATGTCACAGCAGGTTCCAACTGGTATGACGTTCTGTCTCTGTCCGTTGCCGGAATATATGTGTCTGTTGATATTCTAGTGTATGCGTCCTGCCTTCCTATGTATCCATCTAATCTCTCCAGTGCACCTTTCTGCACCAACGGATCTAATGTGCTTGATAGAAATCTCTGGTTGGCATCTGTTCTGTAGAACGCAGGTAGATGCTGTACAGTCCTTTTTATTTCTGTCTTGCCGTTATCTTGTGATATAACTTCTTGATTTGCTTGTGAATTAGTGGGTGTGTCGACCATTAGTATCCAGCCCCACTACTACCGGTGCTTGTGCTTGAGCCCGATCCTGATGTTGTAGTGGTGCCGGTTACTGCTGAACTTGTCGTGGTGTTTGATACAGTGTTTGTCGATGTCACAACTGTGCCCGATGCCAACAATTGGTTGGCTCCTAATGCACTAATAATTGAAACATCATCAACGGTGGCCCCACTGATAAAAATCTCGTCTGCCGCACTTGAAACTTGGAACAGAGACCCAAATGTCTGTCCCGACTGGTTTGGCACTATCACTACTGTTAGTAAATCTGGTGCCATTTCATTGTGTACGTAAGCGGCTAATTCTGTGAAGTAAAAAGTATCTCCAAAATCCCAGTTGTCTAGTGCAAAGAATTCGTTCACTGCGGCGATCACTCTTGTCTTGATCACTGCATCAGTAACATTACTACTAGCATTTTTAACAACTTTAAATGTTGCCTGTAGTTCTTCGTCCGCGTTTGAACCAAAAAGTATGTTGTATTTCACTGGGTGATATACTATCTGATCGCTCAATGATTTCAAAGGGTTAAGTGTACCTGAATATGATATCCTTAGCTGGTCTGCTGTACTTTCTGTTGGTTTAGGTCCTCCGTCCTGTAACCATATTCTGAATAGATTGTCGTATGTTCTCTCCAACATATACACGTCAACGATGTTTGATACACTAGGATCAATCCTAGTTTCTTGTCCAGCGTTATGTTTGTAATGGAAAGATAATGTGCTTCTGCCTCTTTTAGCTTGATAATCTGTTGTTGTTGAAAGTGTGTTTGTTGTTGAATCGTATTTCTTAATAATATCCTCAGTGGCATCGTAGAAATAAAACAGTTGACCGTCTGTGTAATTTGTCGAGTTAAGTGTTATGTCTGCTTCGTTCTCCGACACAACAAAGTTTGTTGCGGCGTATGGTCTGAATCTTTCTATATTATCGTACGAGATGTATTTTTCAAAGAAAACAAATTTATTTGCTATACTTGTGTCTGGCTCAACAACTATGTCAAATATGTCTGGATTGTCAACAACTCCGTCATCGTCATCATCAAAAAAGCCGACCTTGACTTTCCTGTTGTCCTGGAATCCGTCTGTCTCAGTCACCGTGTCCACTACCTGCCACGTGATAGGATATCCTATGCTGTTGCCTGTTGAAACGATAGAGTTTGTCTTTAGTATTTTCACAGTGTCCTTGACACTTTTCCCTGTCTTGTAGTCGTAAATTTTTTCCTCGACATCATAATGGAATTTATTCTGTGATTCCGATTCAAATATGTAATCTAGTGATCTGTAAGTTACTGTGTATGTGTTGCCGTCATTTGTGAACTTGAACCACCAACTAGCATCAACATTTAATCCTGTTGTGTCTCCCGCTCCTGTTAGTGTAAAAGCAGTGCTTGTACTTAGATTGGTTGTTGTTATCACTTTCCATTCTTCTGATTCTACATCGTATCGCAATCCAAAAGTTTCATATGCTTCGATCCTGTCAATTAGATCATTTTTTAATGCTGTTGTAAAGGTTGTAGTTAGGTTAGGAAATATAGACGAAACAGTGGAACCATTCGGTATTACATCATTTAGTGTTATAGGTCCAACTCCTGATTCTAAGTTACCCAAACCACCATTCGCACCATCGCCTTCTACAGCACCTATTTTAGCCCAAGACCTGTCCTCGGCGTTGTCTGTTCCTGCAGTGACCAATGTATCATTTAAAAATTCTCTTGTGTCTGGTGATGTGAACTTGATCAAGGCTCCTGGTTTTGCGTATTTGAAATTAGAAGTTGCAAAGTCACCGATCGTTAATGCTCCACCCGATGTGAAGTATCCTGTGTTCGTGTTTGTTCCTGTTGTTGTTGAATTCCACGTAGATGACAAAGAACTTAAATCTTTTGTTCCGTACTTTAAGTAATAGAATTGTCTAGAATACGGTTCTTTAATCTTTGTTTCTATCATACTATTAAGCGTTGATAGAATTACATTTCTGTTTGTGAAAGTAAAAGTGAATGTGTTTAATTTTTCTTCTCTGTATAGTATTCCGTCTTCCGCAAACACACTAACGTTTGAGTAGGCGCCTGTTGGATCTAGTATCTCTTTTGCTCTAGATATCCCCGATGCTGATCTATTAACCGATCTAACCTTAATAATTTCTTGTGATGCTGACAGAGGTACAACCTGGTAGTCCTCAGAAGTTATCATTCTGTTTTGAGAGTAGTAAACCTGTGGTGCTTTTTCTCTAATGGAGGCATTCGATTCCGTCGCCGCACTGTTGTAAACGGAACTTTTCAAACTTGCTGTGATTGTCAATGTCTGTTGTGCACCGTTGGCGTCAGTGTATGGAACAGGCAACTGTATGTTCTTCATTTCAGATGATTGTATTGCATACTTGGCATTGTCACTTGTTCTGTAATATGTTGTGAAAGTTCCTAAAGGTAAATTAGTGAAGTTTCCATCTCCAAAAACTAAATCAATAGTGTCATTATTTTTTGTTACAACATTGTAGATGTTTCTTTCATTTTTTGTTAAAGAATTGTATATGGCATTATTACCTTGTAATGCCGGCACTTCTTTCCATTGCTCTCGAATCTGTCCAAACTGATCTGTTTTGTATAACCATACATCGGTGTTGTTGATGTTTGGTGTGTTTATTGGTTTCACATAATTTGTTGTTGATGAATCTATTGTAAAATTTTCTGACAGTAAACTTCCTTGTTTAAACAAAAGAAAAAATCCTGTGTTGTTTGAGGAATCTCCTGATCCATCTGATCTGTATGTGTATGTCAGTCCTGTGCCTGTTACCGGAGCCGACTCGTATATTGATTCTGAGTTGTTAATCGAACTCGGTACAACTTCAAACTGTCTCGACACTCCGCCTACGGCTTTTGTAAATTTAAATATCGGCAAGTCAATTTGGTTCGAACTCAATGTGTAAACTTCTGTGTTTATGCCACCTACTGTTCCTGACTCTCTTGGTTTGCCAAAAAGTTGTCCTGTCTGGTTGGCCGCATTCATTATTGCAGTGAACTGGTCTCTGTAATTGGAGTTTGCACTATCGTTCCACACTACATTTTGATTTGCAAGATTCGTGCCTGATGAATCTGTAACGTCCTGTGTTGTAGAAATTGAATCAATTTTTAAAAGTCCTGTTGCTGGCTGGTTCCTACTTGCATTGTAACTAATCAGTCTCGCCAATCTCAATACAGAGTTTCTTCTAGATGCAGTTTCTAGGAAATTTTCTCTTGCATTCAAGTCAACCCTGAATGAAAGTGCCTGTGCTATGTAGGCGATCAGATCGATAAGTGCGACATATTCAGAACTCTCTACGAAGTCGTTGAAATCATCTGGATAATTCTCACTTAGATACGATACCATTGTTCTACGAAGTGTCTCAAAGTCGTAGCTCTTGAAATCTGCCTGCTGGAAGGACTGGTAGATCTTTGTCCAATCTTCCGCAACTAATAATCTGTTCTGTCGTTCTGTAGTGGCCATAATGTGTTAACAATGATATTTATGTGTTAGGAAATGTGCGTGTATTAAGATAGACGCAGGAGTTGATTTTCATCAAAGCCAAATCTTAGTTTTTCAGTAATGTTGAGCGGAACATAGGTTATAGTGGCCTGTATGGCTATACCATGTTGCTCTTGTGTCAGTATTATTTCCTGTGCGGCTATACGGGGATCAGCATTTAAATTTGCTGTTATGTCTTCCACTATTGCATCTTTAAGCTGTTCTGTTAATGGTTCAAAAATAGCATCGTATATCATGGTGCCAAATTCCGGGTTCTCCACCCTCTCGCCCTTACGCACAGATAACCTGTTGATCAGGTCCTGTTTGGCACACTCGAAGTCATACTGTTTGAAGTTCTTCTTGTCCGCTCTAGAACTGAACCCTTTGAAAGTTATCCCACCTGCTCCTGTGCTTGATGAATTATTGCCGTATGCCATTAGTTTAATCTCCTAAATTCAACATCCACCTTGCTGTAATCTACCATGTAGAATCCTGTGTCTGTCATTTGTCTTGCCCATGGAACTTCCTGTGCCATCACGCCCTCGTATGTTCCATCAGTATGTTTGTATTTAAACGAATATATGTTGATGCCCGAGGGTGACTTGCCAACTAATTGTATGTCTTCCTTCAATCTGACGTCACTAAAAAATCCTCCACCTGAGAAGAAACCTGTGACAGCAGATACGGCTTTCGTGGCATATGATCCAACTGATGTCATTAAACTGGAGTATCCCGATGGTCGAAAGGTGGGACCGTAACCACTGCTTTTGAAGAAGCCTTGAGCTCTATTCACTATACTTGATACCTGTGACATGTTTGTGATGTTGCCTGCCATTACATTCTTGTACACGTTTGTGACTGTGCTTATGCTGTCTGTAACTGATCCTAAGTTTCCTATGTTTAGATTTCCTGTTATGCCCTTTACATTTTTCAACACGTCATTTAGACCTGTGCCATACACGTTTCCACTTGTCCCAAATTCATCTAAAACGTTTCCTCCGCCACTGCTACCACCTAGTGAGAACAACTCCCCGACATTGTTTACGAACACGTTGTCCTTAAACAACTTCACTGCACCGTCTCCGGATATGCTTTCTATTACTTGATTGCTCAGCTGTTTAGTTAAGTTGTTCTTAACACTGTCTATTGTGTCGTTGATGTCGAAGTTCTTCAACTTGTTGGATATACTTTCTATCTCTTTGAATTTTCCTTTGGCTTGGTTTATCACATTGAAGGTTTCGTCGTATTTTTCTCCATACTCTGTTACGAACTTTCTAGCCTTGGTAGCATTTGTTGAATTTTTCATATATGTTCTAAGTGCAGTTTCTGTGTCTGCCTGGAACTGTCCAAGCCTGATGCTCTCTACTGTGGAAAGCCTGTTCTGTTGTTCTAGGTATTCCACCGTGCCTGGTGTGCTGGACAGCCTGTACCACTGCTTGGTGTCCAGACGATCGCCCAGTGGATCCGAGCTTGGTTGCTGTCCCTCTGATGTGAATCCTCTGAATCTCGGCATTGGTTCGTGTGTAACGAATCTGTGTACTGTGGTCTTTGTTTTCTTTGTAAAAGATTGTAGTGGTGCTATGCCCTTCTTGGCCAGTTCTACGTCTCCTTCATCACGTGGTGTCATTCCTACCTTGTCCGTGGTTAGCCATCCTGGCCCCCAAGTCGAACTAGCACTTGTAGAATTAAAGTGTACCTGTGCTCCTGCTAGGTGTATCTGTCCTCCGGCTCCGTGAAGTTGCGTTCCTCCTGTGAATGAGCTTATACCGTCCCTAGCAAAATCCCTAATAGAACCTGCCTGAGAGCTGTTGAATATTCCCTTGTCTCCGATGTTAAACATAGCTTCTGCCGATTGTACCATGTCTGTCTCGGCCGCCATCCTTATAGATCCCTTGGCGTGCATGTTTATGTTGGCATCACTGTGTAGATTGAAGTCACCTTGTGTCCTCATGTTTATTCCACCCACTCCCGAGTAAATGTCTATCTTTCCCTCTGAATTCATTTCTATCCATGCATTACCTGAACCATTGGCTATGTACACAACTCCTGCTGTGTCGTTCATCAACAATTGGTGTCCCGAAGCTGTCCTTAATCTTGTCAGCTGGTTTGATCCGTCTATTGCACCATCGTCCATTGTAAACGTGTGTCCTGGAAATCTGTCTACCGATGTTGGTCTTTTGTTTAAACCCACGGGTGGTTTTTTTGAATCTGGTCTTATCCTACCTGGGGTGCTTATACCAAACACCTGACTGGGAGTTTCTCTCCTAGCAGATGACGTAGTAGTTCCCCTATCCGGGTCTGCTATCAAACCCTGTTTTAACAATTGGTCTGCTAATATATCGTTGACTGGGTACTTCCATTGGAATTGACCTAACGTTGTTGAAGATACTTTCTCGTCTGTTATCTGCCTGTTAAGTTCTCCGGCCGGTAAAAAATCTGTGCCATATGAATTTTGTTTGGTCTCTCCTCCCAGTTCCGATCCCGAGGCTGGTAGTGATGTATTTGTCGACGAACCATGTCCAGGTATGCTGTTGTTAGTGAATGGATCTTGCACACATCCTATCCAAAATGCATTGTCCCTGGTCTGATCGCCCTTGGCGAATATTACTAATACTGTGGTGTCTATGTCAGGTGGTACTGCCCACATTCCGTAGGCGTGTTGTGTATCTTTGTAACTGTATGGATCTGTCTTAGAAACTGTGCTTAGGCTCTTGGCACCATAGAACGGTGACAGGTACTGACACCATGTCAGCTGATCTGGTATAGGATCCAATGTCCCTGTCAGTGCTGGAATGTTCACTCCTAGTCTTCCCATCCTCATCGGATCGTTTGACAATTTGACTGTCGCGAGGTACGGACCTGCGTCCTTGCTAAGATACTTCTCATTGAAGTCTTTCTGGTTGTCCTGTGAATCTACGTATCCTCTGTGATCATTATAATCTGCCATACTTTAATTTATCCTTGTGTTATGCCGAGTCGTCGTTAAAAGCACCTGTATTGTACCCCTTTTTACTGGTACGTTTTTTTGTATCAGGGAGACTAATGTTTGCCGCTTTAACCAACGTTGGTGGTGCTCCTTCTCCACTCTGGTTGTTCATCCTTACACAGTGGAGTGTTTGTGTGAAGGCTCCGTTTTCAAAACGGTTGTCTATTTTGTACACCTGATATACACCACTGAAGAACAGATTTTCATCCATTGTTTTTGCTTCTCTGCTAAACATCTCTCCTTTTTTCTCATTTATGTCTGCCGGGAGACGATATTTTAAATTGATTATCGGTTGGTACCTGTCAGCATTGAAACTCTGGAACTGTTCACTAAACTCCTCTCTGTCTATGGTTGATTGTTGGACTCCTCCTGCTATTGCTTTTGACTCTGAATCAAGCACTGGCACAAACGTGTCCTGACATATGTAGGCTGGATCTCCCAGTATGTCTATCTGTATGTTCATCATGTCCGCTGTAGGATTTGTAAGATAATCAAAGAAAGCCTGGCTAACTGCTTTGCCTTTTCTTTCGTTTTTGTCCTCCGCTGTGGATCTGCCTTTGATTATCGAAGGATATGTTCTCAACGGCAGGTTAATTTCAGGCTGTTCTTCTCGACCAAGTACAAAATTAGTGAATGTACCAATGGCATCCTTAGCACCTTCCATGGTAATGCTGTCTTTATCTTCACGCACTGCTCTCATGTAGTAGGCAGATTTATAACTGAGCCTCAATGACTGTATGTCTTGGTTTTCTCCTGTGTAGAGATAATTGTAACTCTTCCTAACAAACTCATCCCAGTTCACTTTACCTATGCTTAGGCCCGGTTGCAGAAGTTTCAATATGTGTACCTTGTAGGGTTCGACCCTGTAATGAATTTCCTTGGGGTGCATCTTTGTAATATTGTCTAACTTCTTGTTCAAAGTCTTTACTGTTGATTTGATCCTGAACCATGGTACATACTGGTTTTCCTTGAAGACCGTATACAGTTCTTTTTGTCTTTTCTTGTCTGTCAATATTTTAGCAATTTTTTTGTTGTTGTAAAGACGATTTCCGTTGAAATCAAATCCACCGTCGTCCTCTTTGAAATCTGTTACCACATTTGTCATTGTGAGATATGTCTTCCAGAAGTCTGATGCTAGATCACTGAATGGTGGTATCGACCTCATGTAGTCCGATAACGCTTCAGGTATACTAGTACCTTTGGGTATGTTTCCCCCTGGTCCTGCAGTGTCTCCGCCAGCAATAAAACCATAGCCGCCGATAGTTGCCAGATCTTGTTCTTCAGGGAACTCCGTTTCGTCTAGCTGTTTTATAGATTTACTGGCGTGTACACCAGGTTTAGAAACATATGTGCTGATCTTTTTTGTTATGTCTGGATGTACGGTGAACTTATATTCATCTGCGTATTGCCTTTTACCGTCCTGTATCTCTTCTTCCATGTCTTTCTTTATGGCGGCCTTCACTGTTGTGGCCCACTGGCTAGGAGTACTGGCTTTGTACTCTAGCTTTGTCCTGGACATCTTGTACCTGTCGTCATATGCCATCTCGTTGATAGGCACCGCAATTATGTCGTACACTGCTCCTCCTTCATTGACCTCGAACTCGACCCTAACAATAAGTATTGGAATTTTTCTTACCAAGGCACCACTGTTAATAAGATTGGTTGGCATCTTGCCGTGTTCGTCTGTGCCTTTGAACTCTATCGTCAGCAAAAAAGGTGCGTCCTGGTAGTCCAGGAACCCGTTCATGTATGCGGCTCCCCTGACCTTCTCCGTAAAAGTTATCGAATAGGGCTCGTGTATCTTGAAATCTAATTTGGTGACATTGGCTAGATTCCTCTGTGTGTTCGGACCTACCGTTGACATTATGTTTACGTCCTCTATGAATAAGTCGTGATTACGTGCCAGTATGCCAGCACTCTCCCCGTACTTGCCTCCCTTGGCATTGTATTCGAATTTCTGTAAAATTTGATCTACCCGCCTAGGATTGAATGTATAGCCTCTCTCTGCTTCCAGTCTTCTTTCGATCACTCCTTGCTGTACCTCTGCCGCTGTTGAGTTTAATATTGTGTTTGTGCTTGCCTCTCCTATACCGGCACTCCTTGCTATCACGTGATGTGGGGTGTTGTACAAGAACGTCTGATTATCCAGCTCGTCTTGGGTAAGTCCCGACAGCGTGAACAGTGAATTGTACGTGGCAAATCCGTGTAATGGATTCTCTGTGTGTTGTGGATATTTGCTTGTCTTGAACGGATCTAAGGGTTTGGCAACCATGTTATACTCCTAGGTCGCTAGAGATGTTTGTTGACTTAGGCAACCTTATCGTGACTCCTGGTTTAAAATCATATATAGGATCTTCTATCTGGTCTGGATTACGTTGTGCGAACACCCACCAAAGTCTCGGTGAGCCGTACAAGTCATAAGCCAATAGGTCCGGCCTGTATGCGTATGTTCTCTCTATCGTGTAAGTTCGATCGTCGTCCTCTGCTGTCAATGTCCTAGGTGTCAGTATTTCGAGATACTCATCATTCATTAGAGTATTGAAATAAGGAGATGTGTTGGAATACTTTGTCATTAAATGAATCCTATGTTGCCATCGCCGTTGCCGTTAAGTTTGCCTTCTGCAAAATCTCTCAGTGAGAAAGACTTGATACTTTCTCTACTGTAAATAGGTGTCACTAAGACTGATATGGTTGAAAGAGATGGTGCCCATGTTTGATCTTGAGAATTTGGATTAAATGTACCTGGATCGAAATCGTGTAATGGTGTAGAGCCCGGTGCTTGTCTTTGGAAAACAGCGTCCTGCTTTGTTGATATGTAATCTATCCCTGATCTTAATTCTACGTTGAACGAATTCAACACTACCGGAACTTTCTCAAACATGTTTTTTCCGTATCCTGATAAGTGCAAGATCGGTGGTGGATTGCCTTTAAAATTTTGTTCTTTACCAAAAAACATCTTTGTCATTGTTCTTAGGAAATTAACTGTTGCCACCCAGTAGGCCGCGTCATCCTGATTCTGTACAGGAAACTCTCCAATGATGTTAAAAGAATCTACCTGTGAATTCTTGTATGCCTGGAACGGATAGTTGCTATGTGTTTGGGATAATGCATTGTAGTTGGCCATGTGCTGTATCACTATGGAAGGTGTCAACGGCCAAAAGAATCCACCCAGATCGTTCAGGGGAGCCAATCTCGATTGGTTGTTCCCAAAAAATTCATTGTACATATCAGAACCGCTAGGTAGTTGTAATCTCACACGCCAATCTTGATTGTCAGCTCTGCCTGACCATTTGGCTGTTGCGTTAATCAGCCTGCTATCTGTGTCTAGTCCTGCACCTCTCAAACGCTGAAGGGTTTTGTTGAAGCCACCCATTACCACGTTTTTGACCACTGATCCTAGTGTTGGTTTGTTTGCCATTTTTTAGGTTGTTTTTCCTTGTTAAATTCTGTATACTTAAACTATATTTATAGGCATTATTCTAGGCGCATTTAATTACACTTACGGCACTATTCAACAGACCTGTTTGTGGTCACTTTTACACACTAACATATTGGAGATACAATGAAAAGAGTAAAGTACCTAAACAACAGAGATCTATTGGCACAAATACATGCCAGCAAGAACACGTATTGTTCTTATTTGACTCCCGAGGACGCTCGATATGATGTTATTGTGCCAAACCTGAAGAAGATCAATGCTAATGCAGTTGCACAAGCAAGAAAAAACAAGTCCAAGAGGCTAACACAGGAAGCGTGGCAACTGGCCAAGGACAGTGGAAATAAAAAGATAAAATTATCTGACTACACCGTCAGCACAAGAAAAATAGCAAAGACAGATTTAATTTTTAGGGTCATGATGTTCGATCACATACCCTTAGACGATTTAAGGAAGAAAAATCCCAAACAAACAGCGGATCATCACAGCAAGGTAAATTTCCCTCCTTTCCAACACTATAAATTTGATGAGAAAAATAAACTTATTTGTGTGGGTAAATCACACTGGGTAGGCGGAATGGAGAATGGACACTTTTCATGTGATCACGGTAAGATAACAAATTCACTTGCAATGATGTTCATGAAACTCTGTGAACGTTACGGGACAAGGGCAAACTGGAGAGGCTACACTTACAACGATGAGATGCAGTCGCAGGCGCTGATGCAACTGTCACAGATTGGTTTGCAATTTGATGAATCGAAATCGGAGAATCCGTTTGCATATTACACCGCGGCGATAACAAACAGTTTCACAAGAATATTGAATATCGAAAAGAAGAATCAAAATATTAGAGACGACTTGTTAGAGTACAACAACATGATGCCCAGTTACACAAGACAGAATGAAAATACTACATCAACTCCGCAGTACAAGAAAAGAATGGAAACTGTACATGGAGACGTGCACCAAGTTAATAAATCCGGTCTTGCGAAACTGAATAAGATATTAAAGAAAAAAGGCAAGATTGATATGAAAGACGACTTGGATACAGTCAAATTCAAAAACAAGATCGATATGACTAATCATAAACCAACAGTTAAAAAGAAATGGTAACAAATGGCACTATTTAAAAAAGTAGCTTGTTTCACGGACATACATTTTGGAATGAAGGGAAATTCCAGAGTACACAATGACGACTGTGAAGCATTTATAAAGTGGTTCATAGAACAATCCAAAGCACAAGGATGTGAGACTTGTATATTTCTAGGTGACTGGCATCATCATAGATCAGCAACAAACGTTTCCACAATGAACTACACAGTATCTAATATGGAGCGGCTGGCCGCGGCATTTGAGAAAGTGTATGTTATTATGGGTAACCATGATTTATATTACAGAGAAAAAAGAGAAATTAATTCCATGGAATTTATTAGGAACATACCAAACATAGTTCTTGTTAATCAATGGATCGAGGACGAAGACACAGCAATTATTCCGTGGATTGTAGAAGACGAATGGAAGAAAATTGCAAAGATGAAAAAGAAATATGTTTTTGGACATTTTGAACTGCCATACTTTAAAATGAACGCTATGGTCGAGATGCCCGACGTTGGTGGAATACAAACTGATCATTTCGCAGGTTGTGAAAAGGTTTGGTCAGGACACTTCCACAAGAGACAAGTAATGAAGAATGTGACTTACATGGGTAATGCGTTTCCCCACAATTACGCAGATGCATGGGATGACGAAAGAGGAATGATGGTTATAGAGTGGGGTAGTGAGCCCAAGTATATAAATTGGCCAGATATGCCAAGATATAGAACAATAAAGATATCACAGTTACTAGAGGATCCAGACAAACACTTACTACCTAAAATGTATGTAAGGGTTACACTAGACATTAAAATTTCATACGAAGAAGCGAATTTTGTAAGAGAAACATTCATAGACAAATACAGTTTGAGAGAACTACAACTGATACCAGAACAAGTGGACAATGCACAACAACCAACCGTTGAGGTGCAGAAGTTCGACAGCGTGGATCAGATTGTTATCTCACAACTGCAAGGTGTTGATTCAGAAACTTATGACAAGAACATACTGACTGCAATTTATAGGGATCTGGATGTCAAGAATTAGTAAAAAGAAATTTTGGAATATTTTAAAGAAGGGTCCTGCTAAGACTTGGAATACAAACATATCGGATAAAGATACTCCTCAAAGTATATGGATCTCCGGTTACAAGAGATGGCGTAAATTAATGGAAAAAGTAAATGCTAACAATTAAAGAACTTACAGTAAAAAACTTTATGAGTGTGGGTAACCAGGCCCAAGCAATTAATTTTGATGATAAAAGTTTAGTGCTGGTTATCGGAGAGAACATGGATCTAGGTGGTGACGATGCAGGTGCTAGAAACGGTACAGGTAAAACTACTATTATCAATGCACTATCTTATGTGTTCTTTGGTGAAGCACTAACAAACATTAGAAGAGATAATCTTGTAAACAAAACTAACGGAAAAGGCATGATAGTAAGTGTTAAGTTTATCAAGAACAACATAACCTACACTATTGAGCGAGGCAGAAAGCCACAAATATTTAAATTCTATGCCAACAATATTGAACAGAATATTGAAAGCAACGAAGCACAAGGTGAAAACAGAGAAACACAACAAGAGATAAACAAGCTAATGGGAATGACCCATGCCATGTTTAAAAACATAATTGCATTGAACACTTACACTCAACCTTTCTTATCAACCAAAGCAAACGAACAAAGAGAGATCATTGAACAGTTGCTTGGTATAACACTGCTATCTGAAAAGGCCGACCTTTTAAAAGAGAAGCAGAAAGCAACAAAACTACAACTAACAGAAGAAAAGATGAGAATAGATCAGGTAGTTGCATCAAATAAAAAGATAGAAGAATCGATCGAAAGTTTAAAAATAAGATCTAGTGCTTGGGCCAGTCAAAAAGAAGGCGACATAGCAAGTTTCCAAGAAGCAATAGCAGAACTGGACAAAGTGGACATCGTAAAAGAACTAGATGCACACAAGAGACTGTCCAAACACAACGAGATGCAAACTGCATTAAGAAGTTTAGAGAAGGAGAAAGCGTATCACGAGGATTCGTTGACCAAGGCAGAAAGCACAGTAGGAAAGACAGAGAAGGATCTAGAGTTTGCGGAAGCGGCCAAATGTCCCACCTGTGAACAAGAACTGCATGACGACAAACACGAACATTTAGTTGGAAAACTGAAGACCACACTAACAGAGTCAAAAGAATACACAGAGAAACTTGTAGGCGACCTTGCAAAAATACAGCAGGATGTAGATAAAATAGGAGACCTAGGCAACATACCAGACACGTATTACGACACAATGGACGAAGCATACAATCACAAAGGTTCATTGCAGGATCTGAAACGTCAGTTAGAACAGACTGAGAAAAAAGAGGACGTGTATGCAGAACAGGTTGAAGAATTAAACAAAAGTGCAATACAAAAAGTAGATTATGTAGTAGCAAACGATTTAGAAGATTTACACAGACACCAAGATTTCTTGTATAAACTGTTAACAGCAAAAGATTCATTTATAAGAACAAGGATCATAGAACAAAACTTAACATACTTGAATCAGAGACTGGCACACTATCTGGGCAAGGTTAAACTACCGCACTCGGTAACTTTCCAAAGTGACTTGTCTGTGCAGATCGAGGAACTGGGCAGAGAACTAGACTTCGACAATTTAAGCAGAGGTGAGAGAAATAGATTGATATTGAGTTTGAGTTGGGCATTCAGAGATGTTTGGGAAAGTCTTTATCAACAGATCAACTTGTTGTTCATTGACGAATTGATCGATGCTGGTATGGATATATCAGGTGTTGAGAGTTCCATGGCAGTTTTAAAAGACATGAGTAGGACACAGAAAAAGAATATTTTTTTAATATCTCACAAGGACGAATTGGTAAGCAGGGTAAACTCTGTGTTGAAAGTAGTAAAAGAGAATGGTTTTACCAACTATGCCAATGACGTTGACATAATTGTTTAATTTTTATGTTGACAGAACCACATCTTACGTGCTTTAATAACACTAACGTTAATTAATGTTATCGTACGACAACTAAAGGAAGGACAAATATGTCACAAGAAACACATGACTCGATCATGACAGAGATCCAAACTTACTCAGAAGAGAATGGGAAGTTTGTAGACAAGGGTGTTAAAGCGTCTGCAACAAGAGCCAGAAAAGCATTAGCAAATCTTTCAAAGCTGATCAAAGCGAGAAGAAAAGAGATTCAAGAAGTTAAGAATGCGGCTAAAACAGCGGCGTAATTAATTAATTTGTTGAATGCATTTAAAGATGGGATCAAGCCTTTACTTTTAAGTAGAGGCTTTTTCTTTTAGTGTTCTATTTTTATATTAGAAATAAACGGATCTGAATCTAGAACAAGTTTAACAGTTTTCCCCACACCAGACACATTGTTTAAATTACCAATTGTGATATGAGAGGACCTAAAGCCTTCTCTGTTGGCCAGTTGCCTACTTCTTTCTTTTAAGGCGTTTTTCTCTATGCTGTACATCTCAAATTTGTCTGCTTCAAACTCCGCTGTACTACCTATGTTGATGACTGTGTAATGTTT
>Ga0307488_10000392_pt1 | contig 35560 bp, 54 predicted proteins | sample SB02metaG_FD_202248 | JGI IMG/M metagenome (GOLD analysis project Ga0307488, IMG submission 202248) | Sea-ice brine microbial communities from Beaufort Sea near Barrow, Alaska, United States - SB 0.2 | ecosystem: Environmental > Aquatic > Marine > Coastal | place: USA: Alaska | collected...
AAGTTACTGGTGATGATTCAGTTACAGTAGTAGACCTAGTTTCGTCTATCCATAAGTAATTTACACCAGAGTTTCTTACCCACGCTACATGATGCCAACGTTCATCTACTGGTAAAGTTAAAGACAGTAAATCATCTATATAGCCGTCTACTTCTATTTTATTATCTTTATATCTTATTTTCATTTTTCTAATACCAGAGAAAACATTGGTTATTTCTAGTATTGTACGAGCAGTTGACCTGTCTATAGACTTATACCAGAATTCTATTGTAAAGTCTCCAGCAAAACTTAAGGTATTTGGTGTGTCGTAACTAAGAAAATCTGGAGACAATGGATTTACTGCGCTACCAAATTTTCCACCATCCGTGCTAACTGGACGAACAGAAGAATTAGTTTGGAATGTCATATTATTCTTAGAGTAATCTTTGAAGAATGATGTTCTTTCTCCACCAATATCTTCAACGTCTCCATTAAAATGTCCCAAGAATTCTACGTTACAATAATTTGGATCTATAAGGGCTACAGGAGTTGCTGGACTACTTGTTGGACTGTACGCACTAGCACCAAAAGCATTAACGGCTTTAACTCTATACACCCGTTGAGATGCAGTACTAGATGTGTAAGATATTATCCTTGTTTTTGGTGGATCTAAAGATTCTTTATATGTAAGGGCAGTCCATGTGGTTCCACTATTAATAGATTCTTCCAATATGTAATATTTTACACCGTCTATAAGTGAAGAATTATTTACCCACGTTATTTCTAATTCATAGTGTCCAGCTTTTGTTGAGTCGTTTGCATTTTTAGCTGTAATACTTGTTGGAGCATTAGGATAATAAGAGAAAACGCCTACGATAGAATGTGTTCCACCAGCGTTAGGCTTAGACCAGTTTATGTCATTTACAATCTGAGTAATATGACTTCTATCAAGATAATCACCGAGTCCTAAACCTCCTCTTTCATTACTTCCAGCAGACCACAAATTTCTATATTGATCAACTAATAAAGTATGATTAGATCCAGCAGATATTTCTGACCATACTGCACCTTCTAGTCTAATAGGATAATTTCTATTTGTCTTGTCTCCCAACCCGAGCTTACCGTGTTCGTTAGAACCAAACACAAAAACTTCTTTATCTTCATTTAGCAAGATAGAATAGCCATTACCAGCAGATATATCTGTAATCTTTTTACTAAGTACATCATAATGTAACAAGTCCTTACTCCCAGCGTGTGTTAGCTTTCTACTGTATAAACTCATTGATCCAAAGTCTTTATCTACAGTTATAGTAACGTCCCCTGCGTAAAAATTGTATGTACCATCGTTTTCAGTTCCAGTAATTGTGGTTGTTTCTTGTAGTATTGTTCCTGTGACTGATATTCCATCAACATTATTATTAAGCAATGTTATAGCGTCACCAGTGGCAATATTATAAAGTATAAAAGATCCGTCGTTTACTACGTATCTATTTCTGGAATTGTAGTCAGAAGTAGAAGTTTTAGTAGGTAAGTTTATAACTAAATTGTTACCATCCATCCTTGTGAAACCATCTGGGTCCAAGGTAATTACATTAAAATCACCAAGAGACTCTTGAGTTCCTGTAATCTGTGTAAACTTAAGTCTATCTACCGTGTCTTTGTGTCCCAATTGTCCAAAATCATTTTGACCACAAGACCACGCTTTGCCTTGAGAATCTAAAGCTAGTGAATGATAGTTTCCCGCAGAAACTTTGCTCCAAGAATTACTGTCTACTAATTTTGGTTTGCTGTAATTTGTATGTGAGTTATCGCCAAGTTGTCCAAATGTGTTGTTACCCCAAGAGTAAAGTTGATCTCTTTTTATACCCATCATGTGCTGTTGACCAGCAGAAACATCAGACCAGCCGCCGTCAGGATCTACATACTTAAATATGTTTTCTCCACCAGCGAATCCGTTGTCCAACGATCTGATACTTACGGTTCCATAATCTCCAGAAACATTTATTGTCATATTTCCAGAGTAGAAAGGGTATTTAACATTATCAACAACTCCACTGTTTACAAAATATTGACCACTATAAGAAATTTTATTATCATTGATAGTACTATTGTCTTCGTGGTTTGCTCCTATGATAGCCATAGCATGTCCAGAATTAGGAACATTTAATATTTTGTGTTCACCAAGCCTGTTCATAATAAAATGATGCGTTCCAACATAGCTACTATTTATAATGTTGAAGTCGTATTTATTATCAGATAAGGTCACGCCGATACCTTCTGAATAATTAAAAGGTATATTTCTTTTACCAGACTCTTTAGATACTAAAATTAGGTTATCTCTCTGCGCTGTGTCTCCAAGACCTAAAGATCCGTAAGCATTATTACCTACCGTATAAAGTCTTCCATCATTATTTGTAATGGCAGCTGTATTGTTCGCACCAGCTGAAACGCCACTGTAAGCAAGATTAGAAAATGCAAATTTAGTTTTAGATGCGTCTTCTTCATACGCCGTATCTACCTCAGTAAATACTTTTTTATTTTTATTAGGACCACTATCACCCTGTCCTAATTGACCATAATAATTATAGCCAACTGTGTAAAGTTTTTTTGTATCAGACACACCAGCAGAATGATAATTACCAGCCGACAAATTGTCCCAGTTTTCGCTATCGTCTATTATCTTTGGTTTATTTTCATCATTATTATTATTCTGAGACAATTGACCAAACTGATTTCCACCAAAAGAATAAGCTTCATCAATTTCTGGGATGGGTTCTGGAGCTGCCGTTGTAGTAGCCAGAACTTCATTTACAGTATAAGCCGTAATATATAGTTTGACACTTGGGGTTAATGTAACATCTCCACCAACAGCTGATAATTGAATTAAAACAAAATTATCCACAACAGTGTAACTATAATCTATTCTGCAATTAGTAGGAAGTCCCGTATCAGTATTAGTAATTACAAAATAATCATTTACTGATTTAAGACCTTCAAAACTTATTGGCATTAAAAACGTATTACCATTAGTAATGTTGGGAATAGTTGTTACAACCGCTATTGTTTTCTGTGTTCTAGTAGATATAAACTCAGGAAGATTTCTCCAAGCAGTTTGACCATCACCAATTTTAAGAACATTGGTATCTGTAGCAAAAGCAGATTCCCCTGCTTTTAAAATCGGGTTAGCTTTATCTAAATTGTTTTGCGTAGCCCGTCTAAATTGTATATGTTTATAAGATGCGCTCACTAAAATACTCCATCTATAGTCCAATCGACTTTTCGTGGTGGGAAACCTTTAACGTCACTAAATGCCCATGCTCCATTTTGATTCAACATTCCGTGAGCATCTCTTTCTCTGATCCAAAAACTACCATCTGGCTGACCATGTGCTTTAGGTCCACCATTAAATACACCCCAACTATTTTGTATTAAAAATAAAGTTTCATCATAATTTTCTCTAGAATCGTCCATAGCTACCCATGCCATCGCGTGATTCCATGACCCCCTCCTTTGGGCTACTCCATGTTCATTACGGGTGGAAGAGTAGCCATAATTACTACAAACACTTAAAGCATACCCATTGGCTATAGCATCTCTAGCTTCCTCAACTGTTTTTACAAGACTAATTGTTTTAACTTGGTGTTTTTTAGCTTCTTTTCTAACACTATCAGGAACTCCAGACCTTCCCCAATTGGTTCCAGTTCTACTGTTGTATCTTGATAGATCGACAAATCCATAATCTTTTCTAACTAAAATACCGCCATTTTGATGAACAAAGCGAGCGGCGACAGAGCATGACATGCCTTGACCACCATGACCGCGAGAACCATATATGGCCTCTGTCGCTCCCCTCGCCTCAAAACTTTCAGATTGACCTCCAATAATTTCATGGCATCTAGTAACATCAACGGCATTTCTGGTGGAGTGTGATACACAGTCCCCAGTAGTCTGCCTTTCGTGTTGCCCGAAAGTAGAGTCAAAACTTAATATAGACTTGTAAAGTAAAGCAATTTTACCTTCACCACTACTGTATAAGTCTGATGCAGCCACACCAAAAAGAGGATGTGGCAATTCCCCCAACAGTTTATCAGTATCTTCTGGATCGCACCACGATCCTACAAAGCCTTCATCATAAGATTGAAGTAAATCTCGCGGATTTCTAAACATTTTGTTACTCCGGTACGTTATTCTTTGCCCATCTGACCAATGTATTAATTACCACTGCGGCAATTGGTACAAGCATAACGCCCATGTTGCCAAGATCTAGATCAGCCATATTTTCGCCAAAATAGGTGAGTCCAGCAGCTAATGCAACCAGTGCGGTATTCTTAGCAATTTCTACTGTGTCTGCTACATTTAAAGTAAATGCTGCCGATTTCTTTTCGTCTGCCATTTTAAGCCTCTTCTTCTTTAGGTATAATACTAACTAAAAAGCCACCATGCTCTACGTCCGTTATCTTATAAGGATAACCCAACATCCGTATTGGTTTTCCATCTTGTGTTTCTGTTAACTTGCTAAACTTCCTATTCATTTTTATGCATGATAAAAATTCTTTTAGTAGTTCATCTCTATCCTCTTCTTTAATCATGGTAAGCCAATCAAAACCTGACACATCATTTGGATTATCTTTTACATATTTACAAAAATGTGCATTACTCCAAACTGATCTGCCAGCTATATCTGTCTCAAACAACGCCTCATTACTATAGTGTAAAGCAGCTTTTGTTCTTTGTTCTATTACCTTTTGTCGTCTATCTATTCTGTTAACAGTATCCTTCATATCTATGATAGCATCTTTTAGGCTACTTCCACCATTAGTGGTTAATTCTTTTTTTATCTCTTCCACAGATTCTTTAAAAAAATCTTGATTGTGGCATAGTTTAACTATAGGTTTTAAGAATTTCTTCCAAACCAACGTACAAATACCACCAAGCCCGCCTAATGCGCTAATTATTATTGTTATCATTTCTGGATGCGAAAAATCTATCAAGGTTTTACTCCTGTGCGCTAAGAATAAAGATAAGGGTGTACGCCCCCTTGCGGGAGCGTACCCCTTGTGCTAAGATGCTGATATTACTCGTTAGAATCAAAAGCCTTATACTCGTCAGTAGTTGGCTTTGCTAAACCACCAAAGTGGTAAGTAAGTTCACCCGGAACTGATCTGCTAGCGAAGATTTCCGTAGCAACTGCGGCAGTACCGTCAGCTGGGTTAACAAAAGTAGATGCATTTCCAGCACCAGTACCCTTTGTTCGACCCGGAACTCTTTGCGTAGAAGGGGCAGCAAGGATGTCATAAGCAACGTCAGAAGCACTACCCAACGCGCGGGTAGCAATAATACCATAAGTGTCGCTAACGCCTCTAAGACCAACGTTGGCGTTTTCAGCACCAGCGAGATTGAGAGCGTTTGTTGCATCATTATTGATTTTTCCAGCAGCTTCAGTGCCAGCAGCTCTAAGGATAAAATTCCTTTCGCCAGCCCGAGCATCTGGGAAGTATGCTAAACCACCAGCACCGCTTGATTTAGCTTTTTGGACACCATCTGGATCTGTAGTGGCAGCACCAGTGCCATCATTGGCAAGAACTTTAGAACCGTAATCAGAACCCGTCTTTAATTCATTAAGGTTAATGTTCTTTGTCATTGGGCTATCCGATGCTGGGTTACCACCTTTTACAACTGTACCACCATTATTAATAGTGCTAGAACTAGTGACAGACGAAGAACCGTCAGAAACTTGTACTGTAGGCATAATATATTCTCCTAAAAAATGTTTTTTACAAATTCCCAGTTCCTTTTTTGTCCTAGTCCTATATAATTATACACTTAATTAAACTTATCTTTCATATTTACGGCTATTTTTTTAAGTTTTTTACGTACAGTTTCACGGCTATATAATCTAGTATTAGCCATTTCGTTAATTGTCTTATTTTTTATTTTGTCAATAATTAATTCCCGTTCTTCTAGAGTTTTAGCCTCATCTAAAATGTCAATATAGAGCAGACTAGCATCAGAACTGGAAACATTATTGTGCAATTTCTTATTGCAAGGCTTAGACTTCTGTTTAAATTTCAATTCTTTAAGACACTCAATAAAAACACCCTGATACAGATAAGTAGTAAATTTAGTGTTTTTATCTGGATTAAAGTTTTTAATAGCTTTCCATAATGCGTTTAATTTGCAGGTATGTATTTCATCTGGGTCTAACTGAGACTTAAATGAATTAGAAGCTTTTATCATTATCTTCTTTATATCCTTATCCCGCATGGCATTTTTAATATCAACGTTCATATCATTGCAAAAAATCATAAATTATTCTCCTGTTAAAATAGTATCTTCAATTCTTTGTCTAACATCCTTAAAGTCAAACATTTTACCAACTCCTATAAAAAATCTATATCGGCTACAAACTTTTAGCAACTCCACCCCTTTTATTAAATCTAATTCATTTTTTATTTTGGGTGTGATATCAAAATTTGTATGACCCATCCAACAATCAAAATTTGCTAGCATAGATATATCCTCTATCAATTGTCTAGACATAGGTATCATCGCATGTCCATCCTCTGTCTCTTCAGAATCTGAATAAGAATCTTGGTATCCTTCATCTTCATCTGATGCTTTGTCAGATAGCTTATCTAGTATCGAGTCCATTATAGGTGAGCTTATATTCTGTTCTATAATATCCTCATATTTTTGCCATCCTATTTTCTTTTCCATTTTTCCTCCTAACCTTGCAACATTTGTGAAGGTTTGATGCATGGTTGCGTTTGCGTATCTTTCATAGCGGTTACAATTTTATGACTAACCTGCCTACCAAGGTGTACATATATTTGTTCTAAAGACTCTTCTTCTTTTGCGTTTATAAATCCTTCTTTTAATATCTCTATAGTTTGCATATATGAATTATCAGAAGCTAGTAAGTCTAATATTAAACATAACTGCGATATAGAGTACTCATCATAATCTTCTACGGTAACGTCAACAGTTACAACTTTATCTTTTCCTATTTTATATGCTATACAAGCAACATATTCTTCCGGGGCTATCTCTTCTGGTGGTTCATCTTTTTTAAAATTAAACATTGTTTGTGATACACTTAGCAGTGTTTCTCCAGTTGAAATTATTTGCTGTTTCCACGCCTTTCCCGTTTCGCTTTTTATTTTTATGAACATGCCTCAAATGTTCTACGAACTGCGCTTTTTCATTGTCTCCAATTTTAGCCCAATTGCCACACTTGCCATTAAACCACTTTCCATCATATGCAGTTTCTTTTTCATTAATGTCTACAAGTAATGCGTTGTCTTTTGTGCAAAATTCAGAATGTGCAGAATAATTTGTAGTAATTACTTGTTTGCCACAAGCCAGCATCTCCAACAATTCAAGATTCCAACCTTCTGCTCTAGATGGGAAGATGCCACAGTCAGCATGAGCCATAATATTATACACTTCTTGATGCATTTTTACTCTTGGGATTAGCTTAATCTTTTCTGATAATTTAGAGTTAAGATATAAATCATGCCACTCTTTTTCTTCTGTCTCACTCAGGAAAGGATTGTGACTCATTACCCATAATTCCACATCGTCCTTTTCTTCAAATGCGTCATTAAATAATTCACATAATATATCGTGGCCTTTTCTTACTTCCCATTTTCCGCAGTTAAAAAATATTGTTTTTTCTTTCTCTTCAAAATCAACAGGTTTGAATATGTTTACATCAACACCTAGGGGTATTACTTGTATGTCTTTTACTGATGTTTCTGATTCTACCACTTTCTTAGCCCAATCGCAAGTAACGAAGATTGTATCTAAAGAATTTAAGCTATGCTTTTCTTGGTCGTTAAACTCGTCTAATTCAAAAAAAGGAAATCCTATGCGTTTACCCCTACCAACAAACTGAGCCATATCGTGCTGATGCCATATCTTTAAGCATGGAGCATTGTAATCAAATCTTTGAGAGTTATTGACTAATTTTGCCATACACATCATATCTTCTTGGCTTGTCACTTGGGGTTGACCTATAGGCCATAAACACACATTGTTATCTACATGTAATTCTTTTACTATGTTTAGTCCAGCTACACCATATCCCAAAGGATTTATGGGTGATATTACATTTATATTTTTATTCATTTATCACCTTATTAAAAAAGAACCATCGTTTTAATTTTGCTGTATCTTCACATCTAGACACATCATATAAATATGCTAACAATTTGTCCATAGAGCTAAATATATGTTCGTGTGGTAGCATAAAAAATAACCAGTTAGGTGCTAGCATTTTACCTTGTTCACACCATACTAGTATCGGCTTCTTCTGCCTGTTCGCTGTAGATATTTCTTCGTATGATCCGCACATGTGTACGTTTATATCTATATTTGCTATAACAAAATCAGAAACATCCACACACCTTAAGTCTGCATTCCTAATATGACCATATTCTTCTCTGATCTTATTAAACTGTCCAGTTTCTTTATAATAATTTATAATCTGTCTAGTATCTGGGGTTTCTTTTGCTGACTCTATAGGTTTTTCACATGGATTTAAAACTTTAACGCCAAGTTCTGATAACATTGGAGTAATAGCTTGTCGCCAGCCAACACCTCCGTCTGGAACTCTATCCATAGCTCCAACCAAATAAGTTCTCATATCTTTTAAGTTATTAAACATTTAATCCCCTTTTCTAAAAGCTATGTCTATAAACTCTTGTATATTTTTAGGATTATCTTCATTGAATATCTGTTTAGTTTTTTGTGTAGCTAATGTCTTTTTGTGACCTAAACTTATCATAACGTTAACACAGTCTATAAACAACTTTCTATCAATTTTGTCTTTTGGTTTTTGTTTTGGAGCTTCGTTAATAACCGAAACATACACTGGTGGTTGCTCTTGAGGCTGACGATCTATGTAGCCAACAGTAAACTTATCAGATATTTTCCAATCGCAGGAAAGAAAATAAAACATCATGCCCAGAATTAAGATTAGTGCTATAAGACCTGAAAAAAACTCGCTTGGTTGCGTATTCATAATAAACTCCTGTGTGTTAGCGTTACAGACTAAGTATACTGGAAGTATCGTCATGTGTCAAGCAAAACTTTAAAAAAATAGCCCGACAGGGCGAACCTAATCGGGCTATCTGGGAGCTGAAATATATTAGCTTTAACTTTCAGCAGTGCTTGTCTTTGTTTCCTTAGACTTATCAGCACTTGATGGTCCCAAAGAAATCTCATCTGCCATTACGCAAACAGAATTTCTTTGGTTTCCATCCTTATCTTGGTAGTCATCTACCTTAATCTTACCTTGAACGCCAACCAACCTTCCTCTTGAAAGATGGTCCTTTAATGCTTCTGCCATTTTTCCAAAGCATAAAACATTAAGATAAAGTGTATCATCATTTCGCCTATCGTTTACCGCCATGCGGAACTTAGCCATAGATGTACCCTTTTGAGTGACGCTAAAATCTGCATCTTTAGTCAATCTACCACAACCCAACCATGTATTAATATTCATACTAAACCTCCAAAGCTGAACGAATTCTTCCGCGAACTACTTGTGTATTACCTCGGTTGTTATGCCCTAGGGTTGCACTATAAATATTCCTAGCAGTTTTTCTTGAGACACCAAGAAGACTTGCTGCATACTCAGTACCATCTCGCGTGTTGTCACACACTCCATATCCTGATTTATGCGCCAACGCTGTTACAGGATTCAAAGTGAGTCCACGGTTTGGACCACTGCGAATCTGAGCAACTACTTTATTATGATCATCTACCTTCCAATGGTAAGCAGATGACAAACTATTCAAACGATCAATAAACTCAGTCGTATTCATAAATACTTTCTCCTTTTTAATAATTACTATTCCTCTTTTACAACTTCGTTATCTTCAAGTTGCTCTAACGTTGATAAGCCGCTTTTTAGATAATCAGTAAGCTTTAAAACTTCTTGGTCAATATTTTTTTGTTGATTTTGTAATTCAACAATAGTTTTTTGAACCTGTGTTAAATGTGCTTTTGACATTTCTTCTAATGAAATTTTCATTCACATCCTCCTTTCTATATTATACATAAACGATTTAAAAAAAACAATTAAGTGTGGTAAGTCATGTGGTTGAGTACTTCTTCATGAGTCCAAGATGGTTCGTAAGCATCAAGTGTTCCGAGTCTAGCTATGTCAATGTATTCTTTTTCTAAATAGAAAATAAGATTAACTAATATTTCTTCGTTGTGTGTAAATATGCACTGATCTACTAAGTCTCGTATTTCTTCCGTTGTAGAACCAATCCTTAATCTATTATTATTCCTATCCATTTCGCTAGACATATTTTATTGCAACCCCCGCTTCTATAAGTATTTGTGCGGCTAGTGTAAAATCTTTTAACCACCTGTCGTTATCAGTTTTTACTGTAACAACTTTTTTTATTCCTGACTGTATAATTAATCCCGAGCAATTAGAACATGGCTGAAAGGGTGAAGTATATATAGTGCATCCTGATAAATCTCTGTTAGCAAACAGAATAGCGTTAGCTTCTGCGTGAACAATAACATTATACTTTGTTTCTCTATCTTTTAACCGTTCATTATCTGAAATTTTTTGAGGAAATCCATTGTAACCAACTGATACGATTCTATTTTTTTCATCTACTATTACTGCTCCAACTTGTGTGGAAGGGTCTTTCGACCACGATCCTACTAGTTTGGCTAGTTCAATAAATCTAATGTCCCATTTTGCCGAATTCATACCAAAGTAATCCTAAATTTGCAAGAGCGTAAGCAAACCACATTACAGCATGTGGATAATCGCGTCCTATAATACAACACGTACATGTCCACACATAACACAGTGTAGAAATTATAATTGCTGGTAATGCCATTATACACTCTGATCAAAATGAGTCCTGTTTACTAAATTAAATTCTGCACACTTGTTCATATCTTTTAGTTTGGTCGCTCCAATGTACGCACAGGCACTACGTAAACCGCCAAGCACATCTAATATAATATCTTTTACTGGACCTTTATATGGTACTTCTTTTACACGACCTTCGCTAGCTCTGTAATCTTTTATACCACCATATTTTGTTTGCGCTTCGTTTGAAGACATACCATAAAACTTTAAAGATTTTCTAATCATTCTGCTACGATCTGGTAGCCATTCGTATTGCCAATCTCCCTCGCATTCATGTGTGCCAGCTAACATTCCACCCAGCATAACAAAGTCTGCACCAGCAGCAAATGCCTTACAAACATCAGCAGGAGTTCTGCAACCACCGTCAGCACAAACTAATCCTAATCGTCCATCGCCATTACGTAAACCGTGTGCTGCATGACCACACTCTATTATAGCAGATAGCTGGGGAAAACCCACGCCAGTTTTTAATCTTGTTGTACATGCTGATCCGGGGCCAATCCCAATCTTAACAATATCTACTCCACCATGCAAGATCAATTCTTGCACCATCTCTGGAGTGCATACATTTCCAGCCATTATAATCGGCATGTCACCTGTGCCGCTTAATATCTCATCTCTTACACGGCTACAAAAGTCCACAAAATATTCTGTATAACCATTAGCTACATCTATACATATGTTTGGTGTAATGCCTGAACGATCTATAAATTCTCTCAGCTTAATTACCTCTTTATCATTAATGCCCATACTCCACCACTGAGTACTAGGATAATATAAATCATGTACTAAATTGTCTAGGTCATAATGTTTATGTAGACATGTGGGCATATCATGTTTTTCTAGAGCATTAGACATAGCTAGGCTACCAGTAGTATCCATATTGGCAGCAAAGATTGGTACGCCTTCCCATATTTCATTGCAGTGGTAGAAAGAGAAGTTTCGTGCCAACTGTATGTCAGAACGTGAAGCAGTTCTGCTTCTATGTGGAGCTAATAATACATCGTCAAAGTCTAGTTTGGGTTCGTAATTAATTTTCATTCTTAAACCATTTAAATTCTTGCTGATATTCAATCTGATGCGCTAAATGTTTATTGTTTGTTAAGTCATTAAATATGTCGGTTGCTAACCCTTTAACACTTGTGGCTAAACCTCCAGATGATTTATCGTCCTTTGCCCAAGTGTACTCATATGTGTATTCATCAGTATTTTCTGCCTTCTCTCTTGAGACATTGTAACCTTTTGTTTTAGCCCACTTTTTTATTTCTGACCATTTCATCGTGTTCAATCTTTTCTTTTAATTCAATAAGATCTTTGTCTGTCCACATTTGATATATGTAATAAAAATCTCTTGGTTTCCATTGTTTAACTTTGTCTTGCTCTGTAAGTTCTTTTCTTGGCAAGAGCAATAATACAATTATACCAATAAAACAAAGTATTGCAACCACAATAGTTATTTTATTCACGGGCCTACACTTATCCATATATAACTTTGCACAACTATGATGCTTAAAAGCCCTATCACAACAAACAGAAAAATTTTTATGTTATTTTTATTCATAATTAAAGACCGGGGTGAGGCAGATCACACACTACCTGCCCCACCCCTCCCTACAGTTACTAGCTAAGAATAGCTTCACGCTTCCTAAGAACATTGTTGACACGTTCTAACTTAGCAGTAACCTCGACAACCCATTCCTGATTACGTCTCTTGATGTTTGAATAATCAATATCGTCCTTGGTCATGTGAACTACTGACTTCATCAAGTCTTCAAATTCGCTGACGACTTCGTACTTGCAGCATCGCAGCTTCTGACACTTGCAATCATTTGGCACACTCACAACATCGCATGGGTTTACCTTGCAAATCATAAGCTTGTTGCCACCGTCACCTTCGTTGTCATCTAAATCAATCCCACCATATGACTTGGCGTAATCAAATGCTCCAACGTGTAGTCCAGCAGCACAGTGGCTCTCACGATCACCGTTTACTTTGCTACGTTCAATCTCACAAGTACTTCCAACGCTATTGTTAAATTTGCCAGACCAGATATCCGTGTAGTCTTCACGAACTGCTTTATATGCTAAGAAATGTCCATCAGGTGTAATAGGCATATTCTTGTTTTCCATAAACTCAAACAGTTCTGTGATAGCATGGTCAGATGGATTCTGTGACATGTTATCAAGGAAGTTTAACATAGGCTCAAAAGGATAACCCTGTTGGATCATATCAAGGATTGTGCCACCAAACATCTCTGGCATTTCAATCCCATCCCACTTCATTTTGCCACCCTCGACGCTGGCGTATCCATCGCAGTATGCATTCACATGCGATACAATGTCGTAGGATGCCTCAAAGTGTTCGACATTATTATTCTTAAGATGAGCAATAAGTCTTTCGTATCTTGGGTGCGACTTACCAAAGGTGTAAACTTCACCCGCTACTGTCGCTGTTACGTTTCCGTCATTTGCAATAATGTAATTCATTTTCAAACTCCTGTGTGTGTAAAATTAGTACCCTTATGTTATACCTTATCGTCAAATATTTGTCAATACTTTATTTGAATTTTCTACCATGTCGATGTAAGCTGAAATATCAGAGTCATTAACACTGTTAGTATTCACACCATCAAGTAGAGGATACTTCTCAATTTCTTTTTGAAGTGGATCAAGATATTTAGCATCTCTGTCAAAACCCTCTGGTTGATTCCATAGATGTGACATATCCAGTTCTCTACCAAGCTTCCAAACCATATCTAGATCATCTTTATTCTCATTAATTCTATCATTGTATTCCTTAAATTCAAGTACGATTTGTTTTGCCTTATTGTCAGTAGTGGTGCCAAGGATAGCATCGTGAAGCTGATGATCTGAGCATCTGTGTGCATGTCTGATGGCCCCAACCTCTTCTGCTGAGTCTTTAACTAGAACCTTGAGATAGTCCACGATAAACTCTGGGCCTTCCCAGTTGCTACGATCCTCTAGTTTACGCTGCTTGATCTGTGATGGAGTCATGAGGCAGATAGTCTTGCTGTATACATCCACACCATAATACTTGCATAGCAAGTTAAGATATATACTAAGAGCTTTATCAGATATGTTCAGAAAATTAGACAGTTTACAGTCAGACCTATCATCAGACCATCTACTCTTCTTTTTGGCAGCAGGAATATAGATCATGTTTTGATCTTTGACAGATATCTTCTGATACTCAAACTTACCACTGTCGCCATCCCAATTGAAGCACTTAACCTCTGCTGAGTATACAGAACTACTTCGATTAGATGAACGATCTGGTTTTGGCATGTCAGATGTGAACCTGACATTCTCAGGTTTTGCACCACCAAGCTTCTCTAGTAGCTTGTTGTTGTCCTTAGTCTCATCGTAGCTATATGATTGATCTGTACCACCAATCAGGTCTTGTCGTAGCTTGTAGACGTATACATCGTATCCTGTGCTGCTGTAACCTCTGTTGGAATTATCTTCTTTGATCGTGTTACGAATACGAGTCATGCCACCTCTTGGCAAATCATCTACAACAAAACGAGTGTCTTTGCGGAATGGTACAAAATCTGGATCTTTATTTGTTTCTGACTTGCTACGATACCCAGACTTATGTATATGGGTTAGGTTGATGCTCGATACTTTGATCTTGTTTCCAACCATCTCATCAAATATATCTTTACCATTCCATTGAATAGCTTTGTTTAGACTTTCCATTGCTTCTTTTACAGAGTGGCACTGTTGCTCAATCTCAACATACTTTTTACGTGCAAGGTACAGTGTAGGTTGTGCTTTAATAGCATCCTCTACGCTTGCCTTGATATCTTTAATAACAGACTGAATAACATTACGGATATTCTTTTTAGTATCTGTTGTATAAGATAGTGCTTCACGACTTGGTGTAATATCTACATCACCAATGTTTAAGTGTAGTCGTAATCCACTTGTGTGCCAAAGAAAATTAGCAATCTTATCTTTATCGTCATAATGATCGCCTATTGAACTTTCATCAATAGGGTATGCAATCTGACCCATAATTACAAAGTTCTCGCCACGACCAGTAGTGAAGTCCCACTTACCTTTCTTGTCTGTAAGTAGACTACGCTCTGTGTTGTACATTAACTCAATGTTAAGAGTTGGACGAATCTTGAAGTATTGATATGTTTTACTAGCCTCTCGTACAAAACGATCACAGTCGTTCTTGTCTACTGGCAATGATACCTTGATGCCATTCTTTTCGCCTGTTGAAACAGTGTCCATCAGGCAGAATGTGGGACTGCCATTACTATCGCGGTGAGCAGCATAGACACGCTTGATACCATCTTTGAAAGCCTCTACGGTAAAACTGTCAGCGTATGCAAACGGTGCTTTACTCCCAAGACCAAGGCATCCTACAGCATCATTACTGTCATTGCGTGTACTACGAAAATACGTAGTGTACAATGTCATGCATTCCTCGTGGGTCATGCTCGTACCATAGTCACGGACATGGAAGTATGGCTCAAGACGGGTAGGCAGATGCACATCGAAGGTACAGTCTGCCTTACCCGCATCAACATGAGAATCGTAAGCATTAGTCGAAAGTTCACGAACAACTGCCAAGATCTTGTTGGAATAAAGACCATCTGACAGAATCATGAAAGCTTTCGCTGAAGCTTCAATGCTAAACTGATTCTCTTCAAAATTTCCTGATTTTTCAACAGTGTGTGTGCTTGAGTGTAATTTCATTTGGCTAGTTCCTAAAAGTTAAAGCGTGTGTGTCAACTTCTCTAAGTATACTTAGTATTCGTCATCTGTCAAGCGAAACTTTAGATTTTTTTTGTGCAAATTAGATTCGTCGGCATTCCAGCTAGAATCAATGCTTGCTCCATGCCAATGATTGGTGTGAGTTCCTGTATCATTATCTACCTCTATGTTAAAAGAAATTAAATCACCTTCAAATGTAACAGCTCCATCTTTATCAGTGTATCCATCTACTACCAATTCCCACTCATTAAGAAAATCATATACTTTTACATATGACTCTTCATCGTATTTATATAATACATAGTCTGAATCGTCGTACATCCACACATATGCTTTGTCACGTTTTACCTCTACTCGTTCTACATCAACCTTTAACTCTTCTGCCATAGAAATTTGTAAAGGATTAAAATTAGAATTGTACGCACTGTTAATATGTTTGTCAGTTATCTCTATTGTAGTTTTATCTAACATCCCAACCTAAAGCCTCCGATACTACGGGTAATTGTTTAATAAAAATATCCTTACATTGATTTGCCACATCCATATGTTCTTTTTGTGTTCCATGACCATCTCTTAAGTTTATATAATGAGTCCAACTACGTATAGTTCCATTCATGTACATTCTCGTAGGTGTAGCTAACGGCAATACAAACCTAGCGCATTCTTTAGCAACTCCATTATCAATCATATCGTCATATAATGCTTTAGACTTTGAGAATAATTGTCTTATCTGTACATTATACTTATGTTTAACTTCTTGGTCAAGATCGTCTATACTATTTTGTCTATTTTTTTGATCTTGCGTTCTAAGTTCTGGTGTATCTATCGTCTCTCCAAGGAAAGAAGCATCAGCATATCTTTGAGAAAACTCTTGAAAACTAAAACTTCTATGTCTTAGTATTTGAGCAGCAATACCTCTCGTAGTATTGATTTCAAGAACCATGTTAGCCATTTCAAATACTGACCAATGCCCATGCTGTATGCAATATCTCAAAAGTTTAGCATAGTTATTACGATCCTGATTCTTTGGGTTAGACACTCTTGCGCAATATGCAATAGTTTTCTCAGCATCTGGTGTAATGCTGATTAATGAAACGTTGCTCATTCTACTAACCATCTATCATTCTTAAGTGTCCATTCAACAGTCTGTCTCAATCTATCTTTTACTGGTTGTGGAGTCCAACCCATCTCTTCCATTTTACTACCATCTAATGCATAACGCAAGTCATGTCCCGGTCGTTGGCTATGAAAGTCTACCATAGAATAATTTAATTCTTTCCCTTGACACTCTGCTATAAAATTAGCTAATTCTAAATTGTCCATTTCTTCTGATCCCACGATATTAAACTTAGGGCATTTAGCACCACCAAAGTCTTCTGTTTTTACCTTACTTGAATCGTAAGATAGCAAAAACCACATAGCGTCAGCCACATCGCTTGCGTGAATGTAATGTCTTGATCCAGCTTTAGTCATTAATTTGTTACTATGAACAGTAACTTGTTCTCCATCCCTCGCCCTTTTAATACACATTGGTATATACTTTTCTGGATGTTGTCTTTCACCAAACACATTCATAGTGTGAGAAACATAACAAGGTAGTTGATAAGTATTTTCATAAGCTACAACTAATTCTTCTCCACCAGCTTTACTTGCACTGTATGGATTAGTAGAATTATATCTATCATTTTCTTTATACTTAACACCCTCTGGTGCAGGTCCAAATACTTCGTCTGTTGAGAAATAAATAAATCTATCAAGATTGTCACAACGTCTTGCAAATTCTAAAATGTTTGCCGTACCTACAACATTATCTAAAACAAATTCCATCGGAAAATCAATACTTCTATCAACATGGCTACCGGCAGCTAAATGTACAATATTATCTATCTTGCCAATTGTTGCTGCAATTTGTGGATTTAAATCTGCTTTTAGGTCGTGAAATACTGTGCGTACTCTTTTTCTCTCAGACTCTGGAACAGATAAAACTACTTCATTTAACCTGTTTAAATTTCCGCTATAATCCAACCTGTCTAAAGTAATAATATTATGATCGGTGTTGTTAAGCATGTATTCTACTACATGATGAGCAATAAATCCCGCCCCACCAGTTAGCAAAGTTGTTTTAGACATTTTTTTTCCTTTATTAAGTTTAGTTCTACCCAAACTTATGATACCATCCTAAACAAAAAAAGTCAATCACAAAGCTTCAAAAATATCAATCATTTTTTGTAACCAATCTGCATGTTTGCTAATTCTAGTATGAGCAGCCCAATCTTTAAAGGACGAATCTAATTTACCATCTCCTGTAAAAATACAAGAATGAACTCCTGCTAATTTCTTATCTATAAACAAGCCACCACCACTATCTCCATTTCCTATTAAATATTCTAATGATGTACCCGGACCTTTTTCTACAGAAGTCACAAGCATACCTTTAAATATTAATTTATCAACATGATTAGAACCAGCTCTCCTTTTCATGTCATCTATTACAGTTCCAGTATACCATGTTCCAGTTAATCCCCAACCTGCAACACTACATATCTTGCCTAGCTCATTTTCTTCAGTATATAATTCTGGATAAAAATCTAATTCTACAGGATCTGCGAGTAATGCTATCGCTATATCATCTGGTCCTACTTCTTTTTCTTGATCAGAACCGTTTAACTTTGCATACCCCAATATCTTATTTTTTTTACCATTTACAAGTATGTAGGATTCTGTGGAGTTGTTCAATACATGTGCAGCTGTTATTATAGTATGAGGAGCTACTACCACTCCAGAGCCAAAAAACCCTGCCGTTTCTCCCTCTTTCATATCTTCTAGCTTCATTCTACCACGAACGGGAACAACGCATTGGTGCAGTTCGCCATATTTAAGATGTTTAGAATCAGCCGTTCGGGGGTTTCTAGTCCCGCTGATTGCTTGGGAAGAAAATCCTAGTAATATAATTAGTGATAAAATCAAGTATCGCATGGGACCACTCCTTTGGGGGACTACCAAATACTTCTCTATATGGTCTATTTATTTTAGCAAGATAATATAAGGTACTGTCGCGTACTACATTCTCATTCCAGCTTTTCCAATCCATCAAATGTCCAAAAACAAAATGACAACGCTTGCCGCATAGTGTGATAAGATTTGTAGGGTCTAACTCTCTGCTAGGGTCTACATGATATGGGACGATGTGATGCACTTCGAGGTCGTCTTTACGTCCACAGGCAGCACATTTAGGGTTATTTTCTACATGCTCATTGCGTACAGATCTCCAGCCTGAAGACCTACCGTACATTCTATCTATAAAGCTAAACATATAAATACCCTAGTTAAATATACACTAAAAACTATAATTGAACATTTCTACGTCTTTTTCGTATAATTTACCTATTTCTTCTCTTAATTCATCGTCATAATACAAATGATAATCATGATGTTCAGTTTTGTTTTTATGTTTTTTTATTTGCGGTATATCTAAATAGTCGTAGAATTCTTTTAACTCAGACTCAAGTTTAAAGTGTTTAGTAAATGGATTCATCCAACCATGCTGTGGACTATTTTCTAACCAAGTTCTATTTGGATTATTTCTTATTGCCTCTTGCATATTGTTTTCTTCTCTAAAATGTCCGTTAGGCATCCAAGCTGTTTTAAAACCTTCTCTTGACAATCTTGTGTGAACATGCATGGCCCATTCTTCTCTTATATTAAGGGGTCTAATAGCGGCTTGCAAATTGAATAAAAATAAAGATAAACATCTAGACCAAGGATTTCTAGTCAAACACACTGGTGTGCAACTTAATAGTACTTCTTTGTATTTTTCTTGCAACACATATGCTTGATTATGCAATTCATTAAAATCAATATTAAGAAGATGCACTCCCATATTTTCGTAAAAATCTCTATGTCTTTTAACCTCGCCAGCAAAAGATGTTCCACCGTTTTTTGGTATGTGTACAAAAAACCATTCACCCGGTCTATATACTATAGAATGACCAAACTTTAATTGCCTGTAATCACCATCATTTCTCATAAATGGGTGTGTAGAAATTTTTATTATTTTATCTTTTGCCATATCTTAACCATATTATAGTAAGTAAACCAAAGGTTGCTAATGTATTCATCTTCATGGTATCCATCATGCCAAGGCTTTACTCTTCCAGATAAATGTAGTATACATATGTCTGCTTTTACGATATTCATATCATATTGGTGAATTAAGAAATTAAATTTAGAATCTAGGTTTGCAAAAATTTTATTGAAAGCCATATTTAATGCGCACTGATCATGCATAATTAGATTTTTTTGTTTTTCTACATTTTCCAAACATCTCTTAATTATTTCTGGCACATGTTCAAATTTAGTATTAATCAATAACACTCCGCTATTGAAATAACTTTCTATATTATTTACATCTTTACTTTTAATTACAGCTTTTTGCTCTTGGTCTTCGACGCAAGCATACAAAGGAGAAGTCATTTTCATGTTAAGCAATTCGTATAGATTTGAAAGAACAAGAACATCTGAATCTAAATATAATATTCTCGTGACATCAACATCTTTCGAGAGTTTGTCAAACATAAATATACGGTAATACGCACTTTTATCTAATACGTCGTGAACCTTGATTCCGTACTCGACCTTCAAATCGTCAGTCTTGTATTCTTTCTCTAAATTATATATTTTATAGTCTATGTCAAGCACTTCCATAAACCCAGTTAAATTATCTAAATTAACTGTATTGTCTATGCCTATATGGAATCTCATATTATTTACTATCGAGCCATTGTTTATGACTAAAGATGTTATTGCAGTTTGAAAACCTTTGAAGTAACTACCGTTTATGCAAAAAATAACATCTAATTTTTCTTTGCATTTTATTTCAGATTCGTGACGATAGCTTCTTCTGCTCTGTTCATTATTATACTCTCTAATAGAATCAATCAATTCAAGTATACAATCTTTAGTATCACCAGACTTTACTAGTATTTCTTCTAATTCTTTTGTTTTTCCTAAACGTACAGCAGATTTAAATAACCAATGACATGTTGGAAAAAAATTAACAACGTTGTTTAAGTTTGAAAGTAAGTCTTCGGTCAAAAATCTATAAAGTTTTTCATCATCGTCTTGGGCTACATATAAATCAGCTTTAGTAAAAGGAGCTATAAAATCTTCATCAAACTTTTCACACATCCCATGTCCTATATCTAAATTTTTACTGTCAAATAATCTTTTAATATAAATATTTATGGGACTATAATATTTTTGCTGATTACCATTTGAGATTATTATATCTATAAGATTACACATTTTTTCTGATGTGTCTGGATTAATCTCTACGTTTAATGAAACATAAGACATTAGTTTTGGGTAATTTCCAACCTTGACTAAATCAATCATATCTGATATTGCTTTTAGATATTGTTTTTTTTGTAAATTTATACAACAATCTAGTTGAACCCTTTGTTGATTATCTATATTTTCGTACAAGTATGATATATCTTTGGTTGTGTGAGCAAGAACCATTCTCAGGTTTGTATTATTTTTACAAACATCAGAAGACCAGTATAATTCATATAAGGTTCTGTGTATTTCGTCACAATCCTCACACAAGTACTTGTGCATGTAATGATCAATAATTAGCAATAAGCCTCCTAAAGCTGCCTCCTCTTGAGTTCCAACAATAGATTTGGCTAAGTCATTGATAATATCTTCAGACTTTTCTTTTGTAAGATTATCTATTAAAGCATTGTATAACTCTACGCTTCTATGTCCTTCATCAAATATTCTTTGTAAAAATTCAAGATTGTTTTTCTTTATGTCCTGACAACTTGTCATCTTCAAAACTTTCAAAAGTGTATTTTAAAAACCCTAAACTAATTTTTTCGTGAGTAACTATTCTTGTTCTCTCATTTTTATTGTGGGTGCATTCCATGTGACAGTTGGCACATAATATTCTACATTTTTTTATCTCATTTAACAACACTTCAATTGGAATATTTGCATTGTATAACTGATACATGCCTCCCGCACAAGTCCTTTTAGAGCATCCATTCTTAGTAAGTTCTTCTTTCTCTCCAAGCTCAGGTATGTGGTCAAAGCATAGTGCAGAGGGGTGCATATTGTATCCACATAAATAACAACCATTAGACTTTTTGTATAAGTCTATCCAATAATGTCTATGCGCTGTAATTTCTTTTTTAGTTGGCATTGTATACTATTTCTGCAAACATAGGTAGTTTTGGCGATGGTATATAATTATAATTAGGAGGTAAGGGTACAGTATGTATCTGTACCGGAGGTCTTGGAGGCATACTTAATGGTTTTACATAATCAAAACCTTCTGGTATTGCAGGTCCATAAACACACATATATGTTTTATCTTCTAATTTTTCTATATTTAATTTCATAATCATTCCTATGTTTCTATAAACTTAATGTATCTCCAACTAATCGTATGGTGTAAATGATAAGTCTCAGAAAATATATATATGTTTATAGATTGAAAAGCGGCACAGTCTTTTCTTATCTCCGGTTTAATAACTTCAATTTCAATATGTGTAAACATAAATGTGGTATGAAAATATGTTATACTCTTGGGTCTTCCGTCTATTAAAAATGCTAATGCTTCACTATGCCGAAGTATGTGTACTCCGCTTAGAAGCAAATATAGAGACAGTAGTAGTGCTTTAATTTTCATAAGTGGAGGCGAGGGGAGTCGAACCCCTGTCCAGTATAAATTCCACGTAAACTTCTACATCGTTAGTCTGTTGTTATTAATACTACAGACAAAACTATCTGTCTTTTCAGATGTCAGGACGACTACGCCCATCGACCCATTTACTTTAGGTAGGACAACCCTATCCGATTATCGGAGTCAGCACAATTGGGTAAAAAGGTTTGTGCAACCCCTCTCACCTAAACGGCGAGTGCTAATACAGAAGTATCGGCAATTGAAATGTAATCAAGTTTTAAAGTAGCCTCTTGATTAACTACTCGATGCGATCTATGCTTCTATCTACCTGTCGAAACCTTTACGCCCCCTAATTCTAATCTAAAAAATCAATTAGTTTTTTAGTTCCACCAAAACCAACCTGTCTTCTTACTTCTATACCCTCCGCTTCTATAATATAAGTAGGAACTTTATTAATATTATATTTTCTTTTTTCTACGACATTTTTATCAAAATCATATTTGATAACCTCGTATGTATCTATAATTCTTTTTAAGTTCATATTCTCTCGCATCTCTTTACGAGCTACCTTGCAAGGTAAACACCAATCAGCAGAGAAAATAATCAATCTAGGTCTCGGTGGTGTATTATTCAATAAAAAATCAAATTCCTTTCCGTCGTACATGCCGCCCATCTGGGCGAAACCAACTAGTGAGTGAGCTGAAATATATAAACTAAATAATGCGCATATTGTGTAGTACTTATTCATAGCTATTCTCCAGTGTGTGATAAATGCTATGAATATATACACTATAATAGCCCCAGCGGGAGTTGAACCCACATTGTCGGTTTAGAAGACCGATGTTCTATCCATTGAACTATAGAGCCTTAATAGGAGTGGCGGGAGTCGAACCCGCACTGGAAGGATTTTAAGTCCTTTGTCTCTGCCTTTGGACTACACTCCCAGAATCCGTTATTTAAAACCAATTCTAGAAGGATCGCCCAGAGTTAAAGTCAATTGATCTTGAACGAAATGTTCCTTAGTGTAAGTCCTAGCTTGCCACCAACCCACCTCGTAGAATACTGAGTTCTTATCACCGATAGTTACACTTAGTACAGTACCAAATAAATCTTCGTCAAGCTGTACTTTACTGCCTACTGAAAATACTTCCAAAGTCGTTTTAGACATTTATATACTCCTTAGTTTTCGTCGTCAAATAGTTCTTCTGCAATTATAACATCTGTCAAATCATTGTCAATGACGCTATGTTTAACTGGTCTAGTGTCATGCTTTTCAAGGATTAAGCTTAAAAATATACTTAAAGCTCCAAATATGAATAGTAAACCAATTAGTGTGGCTACAACTTCTCCCATTTTAAAGCTCCTTAAGGCGCATAGTATGGCTGAAAAGACCATTGAATTGTTGGTTGATACGTCGTGTGAAACCTTGGAAAGAATGTAAAATTTCTTGTCCTTACTGGTTGGATTACGTAGTATGGAGTCCAGACGTAATATATTCTTGGTCTGACAAAAGTAGTTAGAGTCTGTACTGGTTGTACAGGTACAACCACCTCCGGGTATGCTTGCATGGGTGGAATCTCCATAGGCTTCCAACCGCCGTGAGCGAAACATGTTGATGCAAAAACTGTAAAAATAATTGTATATAAAAATTTCATACGTTGTCTCCATTTGATTCGTATTCTAACTGATTGTAAACTAATGTCAACCTTGTTTCCTGACCTTGTTTGATTAGGTTGGACAGTTCCCATATATCTACTTCGTGTTCTTTTCCCGTTTCTGCGTCATGTACAAGAATAGGTTTATTCCACTCTACACTTCCAAGTTCTGAAAGAGTATTTGCTTTTTTGTACAAAAAATTATATAAGTCAAGCCAAGTCATCGTTTTCTCCTATAGATTTAGTTTCAAGCGTCCCATCTAAATGTACATAGCATTCATATTCACCATCAGAAGCCATTCGTGCAATTTCAAACCCCATGATCCAACTTTGCATATCTATAGTACACTGCTGATAATTATCTTTAGCCATGCTATAACCTTCTCCGTCATCATTTTCCACACAAAAGTTTTTTACTAGGTTTCTAGCCTGAGTAAGACTCATGTACTGATTAAGTTCTTTCAATGTGATGTCTAAGTGAAAACAAACGTCTTTAGCAAGCAATTTAGTGAACTTGTTCAAATTCTGTATCTTGATTGAGTTCTGCATTTAATTCTCCTTCAATGGCTTTCTCAATATATTCTGGTAAATTAATCTTCTGATTTTTCTTGTATAATCTCCCCTCGTGAAGTCCATGATTTTTAAAATGTTCAATAAGTTCTTTTTCTGTTTGGAACTGCAAATCTGTGTTAACACTTTTATATTCTTGTGGATTAAAATCTTTAGGAATCATTTTTCTTTTATATTCAGTAAGGTGCATTTTCCTATGCTTAATAATCGGATAGCTTTTTTCTTCAATGTATTCTTTTAATTTTTCATTATCAAAATTTAAATTCTTTTTATAAGTAAGAGGCATGGTGTATAAGCAAGATTGATGAGAATATATTTGGCAGCTGGATATTTCGCTTTGAACTAAAGCTTTGTGTGCTTCTTGGAATCTAGTAGCGTCAACATCTGTTACGTCTAAAAATAATCCATTTAAAATATTCTGTTCTTTATAAAAAGCTATAGCTTTATTTATAGCTTCGTTATTATAAACTCTTAAAAAATCCTGACAATGCCAACTACCCTCTCTTGATGATATCAATCCTGTCATCTCATGTTCTTTAGAGTGATGCAACTCAACAAAAGGTATAAGCGTATCAATAACTAAAAAAGTATCGTTAGTTAATATAACGTGTTCGTAATCATGTTTATATATATTATCTATGTAAAATATCCACTTACCATGATTTAAACTAATCAAATTAGCGCAATAATGGAACTCTATATCTTTCTCTCCGTATTGCTTTGCTATGCATTTTTTCAAGGGGTCGTCATCAACAAATTCTTTAGAATTTACAATAACAATTTTGTCTGATATCTCTTTAAAATATTTTATATTAGAGCATGTAGATTTAATACTCAATTCATCGCTTGAATGAGCTGCAATTACACATAATATTTTGTCCATATTTATATCCTTGTATGTGACCCCACGGAGAGTCGAACTCCGGTTACGGGAATGAAAATCCCGTGTCCTAACCACTAGACGATGGGGCCGGTTAGTTATTCTACTTCAATATCGTCTTCTTGTCAAGCATACTTTAAATTTTAATCTTATTTTCTTCTTGTCTTCTATACTCATCTCTAAGTCTAAAAGCTCTGTCTGTGTCGTTACTATTCAAAGTACCATTTTCAAGATAGTCTTGAACGTCTTCAGTGGTCATAGGAATCCTAGCTTCATCTTCGTAATAGTATTCCCAAGGTTTCCATCTCAGACGGATGTTATCAATATTCACCCTTGTGTTGCCATTCTCATCTGTATAAGAATACTTAACCCAATACCACTCCTCTGCACACATCGCCTCTTCGATTACTTTAAAGTCTTTAGGGTAGTCATTAAAACAATATACTTTAAATTGACCTTGACCGTAAAGCCACTGCAAAACGCCCTCATCTTCAAAGTCTGTAGGGAAGAAAATGTTATTGATTGATCTTTCTACTATGGGAAACTTCCAACCTACCCACTCTGCGTTAGTTATAAACCCTATCGAAGCTCCTACGAATAACAATAGGAACTGATAGAACATAGCTCTCAGTATGCATTTCATTTTTTTGCTCTTATTTGTGTGTGTAAATTTGCATAAATAATTTTTGTTACTTATCATAATATACACTTTTATCATTCTTAAGAGTCAAATTTTTACAATCTAATCTTCTTTTAACGCCATCCTTGTGGCATTGTTCGCACAAGTAGAAGATACCAAAATTATCTACTGTATAATTAGTAGCTAAATCTATACAGGGTTTTTCGTAAACCGTGCCTGTTTCCCAATCTATAAACAAGAGATGTTTATTCTGGCAAAGAATTTTTTCTATCATCTACTATCCTCTTATCGTCAATGTCGTAAATATAAGATATATCTTTAATTTCTATGCTAAGTATAGTATCGTCCAAGTTGTTAATCTTAGCATGTTCCTTTATCATCTTCTCTATATCGCTAAGAATCCTTTGAGGATGTATATTTTTGCCCAATCTGTAGTGTCTTGATTGCATCTTAATTCTCTCCCCATATTTTTTTCCAGCAACTATCACAGGTTCCACTAATTAAAAGCTCCCTGTCTGATGCTGATATATAATCTAAACAATCTTGTATGTAATCTTCACCAGCCATCCATCTTTCAAGATCTTTCCTGTTAAGTAAAATTACACGCTCTGAACCACAGTGTACACAAGATACTTCATGTGGATATTCATTAGTTGTTATCATTTTTTATTTACTTTCCAACTGAATAATCCATTTAACCATTTTTTTCTTTTACTGCAACCGCATTCTTTTAAATTAAACCATTCCTTAAATCTTTCTTCTGTAACACCAAACTTCTTTAGTGTAGATTCTACTACGTCGCCCAACCCTACCGTGTCTTTAGTTATGTGCGAGTTTACATCAACGCCCTCATTTTCTAAGGCATTAATTACCTGATTCATTTCTCTTCTTATGTCACTCATTCTGACCTCCACAGTTCTCTCTGTCTATATCATCTGCACTAATTTCTGTCCAGTATATTTCATACGCTGTGGTATCTTCAAGAGCCTCAAACATGTGATATTCTTGAGGCTTTACAGTAGACATTTGTTGATCCTTTATAATTGTCTCGTCTACCAATTCGTAATCATTTTTCCAGATAGTGATCTTTAATGCACCACGTTCAACAAAAAAAGCATTATACTTATAGTTGTGCTTATGTTTAGAGCAAAAGCCTCCCTCTTTAGCTTCTATTCGGTGTATCTCAACGTTATTCTTTAAAAATAATGGTTGAGTAAACCCCCAAACTTTTCCTTGAACATTCATTCTAAACCCACCTTTGAGCATTCCTTGTAATGGTCCCACCATTCTGATGCATAATCACAATCTTTATAATTCTTAAAGTATGGACCACCTTCTGTATAATGTATATTACACACATCTGGCTTGTATTTGTACTCATCAGCAAGCCAATTCCATTCCAAGGGCAATTTCCCTATAAGGTCTTCTGTTTCTAACCATTTAAACTGGTGTAGTTCCAAGCCACTAGCTTTATTTACGTAGTCTGGTGTAAGTGTAGCACACTTTTTACAATTAAGCAACATGAAAGATGACCAGTTTTTCTTTGGGTACACTGTTTGCACTTGATTTAAGAATTTTGTAGCATTTTTAGGGGTATAATCATGCTTACACACTTGTACTGCATATTTATCATCTCTCAATCTCCATAACTTTGATATGTCCTCAATCATTAGCATGTCGCAATCCATAAACAAAGCCCACCCTTGATAATTCATAAGGTGTGGGATTATAAATCTACTGAAAGAAAATTCTGTTGATGACAAACTATTTCTCTCTCTTACAAAATCATCTTTTATATTTTCTAGATATATCGGAGTTATTGCTACAGGCTTAGTGCTATTTTTTAATATACTATATGAAAGAGTGTTAAAAGCAACTTTTTCTTTACTGTCATATCCTATGAATATATTTATCATACGTTGTACCTCTTGACTACATAAATTTTTCTACTTGTTTTTTCTGAATCAATTATTTTTTCTACTGTTCCAATTTTTTTCTCAAGTGACTTGACAAAATTTTTAACATTGTAGTTTTCTTTGTGGATATTTTCATTAAACCTTAAATGTTGAAATGATCTTATGGCACTGTCGTTAGGGTCTACCCATTCTATAATAAGATATTTTTTGATTACTGGTGATATTGTTTCAAATATATCGTCGAAATTGCCATACCCCGCCGTGCAGGAGAATATCCAATGTATAATAGCAAACATTGATACTACATCATGTTGTTCTATTTCCTCATAAAAAGAATATTCTTTTGCTTTTATATTAGAAAAATTAAAGTGCTTGTTTATATTTTTAATCAACTTTATACAGTCTTTGTCATGATCTAATAAAGTAATGTTTTTAAATCCAATAGAATTAGCTATGTAGCCAACTAAACCATTAGAACAACCTATGTCGCATATGCTTTCACACTTAAGATCTTGAAGTACTTGAGATATATTATTGTATTTATCTATCTTTGACTTGATTGTAATATCATTATTTGACAATTCAAAGCGTTGATATCCGTCTACAGATATGTTATTACCTTTTAAGGTAAAAGAAGGTATTTCTTTTTGCGAGCCAGCATTATTTCTTGATTTATTCATATATTTCATAGCAAACCTCTTCTTTATTACTTCTATTATTAATTTATCATCAGTAACTCCGCTTGGTTTTGGCTCATTCGATATTTGATCGTTACCACAGTTCATTTTACCATCTATGGTAGCCCATCCAAAGTCTACGAGGTACATTTTTTTGTCTTTGACTAATATTTCTATTGTCTTATGATGATCTGCCTTTTTGTAAATATCATTATGTTTAATTTTATATGAATCTAATCTTTCTAATATATTTTTTAATTGATTTTCCCAATCGTTTGGAATATTATTACGGTTTATCTCTTCTCCACAATGAGTCATTAATATTGCTTTTTCGTTTGAGTTAGGCATTAATCCACTGGATATTATTCTTGGGACAAAATTCTCATCTTTTAAAAAGTTTAATATGTGTGCTTCTCTCTCCATCGTGTCAAAGCTTTGATATTTACCATTGAAAACTTTAAGCACATATTTTTTTTGATCATCGGTAAAGCACGTAGATGTTGTAGAGTGAGCTTTAATGGGTATGTTTACGTCTTTTATTTTTTCAAAATCTATTTTCATATGATGCTCAGTAATTTATTTGCTAAAATTTTATTTGTAAATTTATCTTTTATAAACGTTTGCCCTGATTGTATTTTAGAGATTGTTTCAATGGGGTTTTGTATACAATTTTGAATGCTACCTACAAAGTCGTTATTTACGTAAGCATAATCAGAAAAGTTGAGATAACTATCTTGCGGTGAACATAAAACCATTGTACCACAAGCTAAACCATCAACAAGCTTGTTATGACTCTTGACTTTTACGGCAGGTTTTTGATGGTCAACTGGTAATATTACAAAATCAGATTGAATAACTTCTTTTTCCTGAGAATCTACAGACCAAGGCACGAACTTATGCTTTATTTTATCACAACCTTTAGGCATTTTACAAGTATTTGTAACGAATGTTATTTCAACATTATCAAAACTTTTAGATATAGGGTCAAACACCATTTTATTCCAATCAGCATGTGAAAGATTGAAATGATTGCCGTACCAGACCAGTTTTATGCGATCCTTGTGCATAAGGAAAGACGGTTTGGTGAAATTGTAATATACAGGATCTTCTATTATATAAATCTCTTTATTTTTATTTTCTGAAAGTATAATGCTTTTCATAGCTTCAGTAGTGCATATAACTTTATCGCATATGTCTAACATATCTAAAGCAACTTTTCTCCTACCATCAGCGAAGTAGTTATCGCACACATCCCAAAATAAACATGAGCATTTAGACTTTATGGCTCTCATGATAGAGGGTGGCTGAGTTTTGGGGACTATAACAATGTCTTTATTAGTTATTCTATTTATATCTGTAGTGTGATGAGCATCTGGTAAGCAATCAATAATTTTTAATATACGAATTCTAACTGAAGCAAGATTTTTATTTCCACTTGAATAAAATACTATACTCACTTTGTATCCTTGTAAACTGTAGATCTTCTTATTTTTGATATACTGTCTGATAACACACTTGGAAAATTATAATAATACAAAGCTATTGATTTCCTGTATACATTGGAAGGGCAGGGCATAGGATCTGGATGACCGTGATATGAATGATCATCTGTTTCAAACATAACACAACATCCACCTCTTGGGGGTATTGAATGAGTTTTGGTTTTCATATCTTTAGACCACAGTTGTAAGTCTCCACCCCAATCATCTTTCCAATCGTAATTTAAATACAATAAAAGGTTTATTCTTCTATGTAAGCTAGAGATGGGATGATAATTAAAATCTGCATGTATATTTAAAAAGCCGCCCTTTCCTATGCAATGCAATCCTCCACCCTCCAAGTAAGGGTCGGAAACTAATCCGTTGATTTCAAATTTGCTAGATATCTCTTGACAAACTGAACCACTGTTTAATTCAAAAATTATTTCTTGAAAATCTTTTGGCAAAAATTTATCTTTGTCTAATCTATTAGAAGATAATTTATAAAATGTTGTGTTGCATTTTTTGTTTCTGTTCCAATACTCGTTAGATTCTTTAGGGAAATTATTCTCAAGAGATCTTCCCAATTCTTCTGGTATAAAATCATTAATGATAATATGTTTAAATGGTTCTGTATCAAGTTTACTAGATCGTATTTTATCTATAAAATTTTCTATCATTTAACTATCCATTTCTAGTATTTTAATTATTTTTTCTTTCACCCAAGGGCTGGCTTTACATATCACTGATATTAAAGACTTGTTGCTATTCATAGCATTTTTGACAAATCTTCTATATATATCATAAATAAAAGGAGTTTCTTGTAGTAAATTCCTGTGTCGCATAAATACATTGCAGTAAAAATCATCTTCAACCATTTGTGTACATAAGACATCACCCCAAATAGCTGGTCTTGAGTTTCTTATAATTTTCTTAGGATCGAAATCACTTCTTTTATCTAATTTATTATTAACAGCATATCTTTCAGTTGCAGATATTCGTTCATACCTGACAAAACAGTTAGCCAACATTGCATTCCTGCTCTCTACAGGGCTTCCATGATCTATATAAGTATCTAGGATTGCAACTATCCACCTATCTGTCATGCGATTGTTAAAATATTCTATGTCTTTTTCATAAATAGTTTTGAATGCTAGCCAATCGGTTTGTTTGTGTTTGTCAATGCCGCTTGCATATGTTATCTTGCCGATGGGCATACATCTTCTTAGCCTAGTCAATAAAATTTTTAGTGCAACAAAATCGCATTTTACCTCAGATAATAATTGTTCTGTTGTGTGGTCAAACATCCGCTTTGTATATTCCATGCTCCTTGGTGTAAGCTCTGCTGCGCCTACAACATCCCTTGAAGGATTGTAGCCAACAAAAGCACTGAAGCATACACCACCATTAGCATGATTATCATCTGAGCAATATTTTTTACCCATCTTTAAATATCTCTAACATTAAGTCGTCATATCTGTCTTTAACATGTCTAAGGTCTATTACCTTGTGATCGTAACCTTCTGGTATAACTTTAACAATATCATCTATCCAAGATTCCTTTTGTATGTCTTCTATAACACAGATACCACCGTCTGTTAAATACTTTGGATAATTTTTAGCAAAGTAAAGCATGGACTTTAATGTATGTGGCCCGTCATCTATTATGATATCAAATTTTTTGTTAGATAAATAGGACATAGCTTCTTTACTGTAAGCATTTAATTTCTTTACAATTATTCTATCTGAGTTATCTTTTAGTACTGGTTTGCTAGATTTTACATTCACATCCATGCCATGTATTGTAGCATTTGGAAAATAATCTCTCCATAATAACAAACTGCCACCAGCCCATATACCGATTTCTAATAAGCTTTTGCATTCAAAATTTTCAAACCGTGGACTGTAATATTCAGATATATAACAATGCCAAGATTCTTTGTCTGTAGGATATTTAATATTATCACCCCACTGAGAATCCTTATGTTTATCGTCTAAACTTTTGAATTGGTTGTATAAATCTATTAAACTCATTTTTTATCCTTTATGTAGTCATCTTTTTGTTTTTTGTATATGATTTTATCATTACTTATTATTTTGTTAAATTTTGGTCCAATGGTTTTTAAACTAGCTGATTCGATATGGCCTATCTTTACACTTGTAATATTTTTAGTCAAGTATCCTAAATTCCTTATTCTGCTATATATCAAATCATCACCATACCACAGCTTCATATCTTGAGGCAAATTTTTCCACTCTCTTTTTTTTATACAGAAAAACCAACCACTTTTATTATTCTCTATGTTTCCGAATTTATCGTTAGTTTTTATAGGAAAATCAAAGTCGTCTATGTATTTTAGGTAATCTAGGGTAGATTTACAAGTTTTAGTATCAACTGAGCAAATCCCTACATTAAATTGTTTCATGACCTTGCTTACTTGGTTGTAGACATCTTCGTGGCAAAATATATCATCGTTCATTATCAAAACATCATCGCTTTGACACAATGATACACCAATATTCCAAGCAGGATTTACATATATATTATCCTCCATAGTCCTGACGACTATCTTATTTGTATCAAAACTCAACTGTTTGCTGAATTCACTTTCTCCGCTATTATCTATTATTACTATTCTGTTGACATATTTACTTTGTATAGCTTGATGCAGAGAGTACCTCATTGGGTCTAAATTGCATCGCATCATTGTTGGTATTACAATATCTATCACTCTTCTATTTCCACATATTTTTCTAGTTTAGCAAACTCTTTGCTATTTTGTTTTAATCCCGTCATTCTGTCTTCATGAGACATACAGGGTATATTTGTTGTATTTTTATGAGATATTAGATCGTTTGAGTTTATTATGTCGTAAAATTTACCACCACAGTAACGTTGGTATCTCATAGAGAAATTGCTATGCTCATGACCATACGGTTCACTCATACATTTAAAATATCCTATTTTATCTACAAGCTTTTTTGTAAGCATGAGGAAGCATCCGTTTACGATTGGGGTTTGTCGTATTTTGTAGTTATTTACTTCTACTATCTTTGATTTTTTTTGAGCCGCATTACTTAGCGCATATGACATGTGTTGTATATTAGTAGCCTTATATGCTTCTTCGTAATAATCGCACCAATCACTATTAATAAATAATACGTCGTCATCTGATAAAAATATTAATTCAGAACCATATTCTATACATTTTCTTATTCCAGTATTCTTATTCTTAGCGATACCACCTCTTTTACTTTTCTGCACTATGTCTGGATTGTACTGAGAAGCATAGTTTAAATGTTTATCTGTAATAGAGCAATCGTCTACAATGATTACTGTGCCGTTATAGTTCGTCTCATACAGACTATCAATGCATTGTTTGAATATATCTATTCTATTACTTGTATTATCTTTGGATATATAGGTAGAAAAAGCTATGGATTTATTCATTTTTCTTATTTAATTGTGGGTTTTCTACCCTTTTCTCTATTGATTATTCTGGGTTTTGTGGTACGTTTACCCATTATATGATATACGTAAAGGGAGTTTATTACAACAATAGACCTACACTACACACTATAGATATAGGTACATATACGTAATACCCAATACCCCACTAATATGAGAGTAATGGGAGATATGGGTTTTCTTATTTTCATGATTCAAGGTGGGCAGGGGACACAATACAATATATATTAATATAGTTACATTATTAGATAGATACGTGTGTAGGTATATGGGTATGTATCTATGCTATGTACTCTAGTCCATATTCAATAGTGGCTAGATACTCTTCTACCTGCGTAGGGGTCATCTCAACACCTAGACACGCCATCATATTTCTATATATAAGCTTATCAGTCTTACTCATTATTGTAAGTTCTGCTAGATCTCTCATATGTAGATCATCTTTAGAAGCTTCGTGGATAATATCTAATAGCTGCATGTATAAATCTTCATCATTACCTGAAGTAAATTTCCTATCAAACTTCAGGGACATATACTCATAGAACGACTTCTTGGTTGGCCTACTTCTAGCCATGATAACCTCCAATCAATTTGGGCCTCATTATATATAATAGTGGGCCTAAATCATTAAGTTTGGGCTGATTTGACAAGTATTTTATAAGGTGAATTATATAGCATTGTAGATACCTTAGATTGACCACTAGTCATATCAAAGAATGTATATCCTTTTTTACCATATGCTCCAAATCCCTTATCAAGTACATTAACAATCTTATATACACCTTTATCAGTAGTGTAGTCTTTAGTACCATCTCCGTTAAGCCAGTAAGAGCCTGACCTTCCGTTATAATGGACTTCTTGCCCCGGTTTTAGCTCTCGCCAATCAGAAACCTCCACAAGCCCCTTGCGCTTCGCCTTGTTGTGAATACGTTTCATTCGTATCGCTGGGTCTGTGCGCACCTCAAAGGGCGCATCACAGTGCTTACACACCTTGGCGCGCGCCCCACACGTTTCACCGCATTCCTTACATAACTTCTGTCCACGTTTAATCTTCATAATGTCTCCTTTTAGCTGGCTACCACTATTCCCACGATCTTATTAGATACACTAAGACAAGATAGTAACCTTATCATTTTCTAATTTACAAAAATATGAATTACTAATATATGTCTTCTCTACAGTAAGGTCTGGTACATCTTCCCTTACGTATATATTTACTCTATATCTATCATCATACACATTTAATGCTTTACACATATGAAAATCATCAGGCTTCCCTACTTGTTCTAATACTTCTTTACATACATATGGATTTTCTTTACTAATTTTATCATTTTCCATTTTTAAAATCTCCTGTTTTTAGCTGGCTGTCACTATTGGCACGATCTTTGTAGATCGGCTAGAACAAACTCTATTCTACTATCATTATCGTCATTGGTCAAGGGGAAACTTGAGGCGTTTTTGGCTGGCTCTTAAAGCGCTGGCGATCTTTAGGTATTGAGTAGTACATCCTCTACTTCCTCTATTCTATCTATACTACCACTATACTACCATAACGTCAACTCATATAAACAAATGCTCAATTAATAATAATAATATTATATAAATACACCCCCGCCCCGAAACGTGTAAGTCGTTTATGGGTAAGGACTTACGTGCGATGGTGAAAAGGGAGCAGCAGGGCAGGCGAATAATAATATAATCAATGCCTACCCCGCCGCTACGCCTCTCCCACTAAGCTGTTAGAGCAAAGGTCTTGTCGAAGTCCTTGTCTGTCATGTTCTGGGCTTTGGCTTGCAGATTGTGCCACTTGGTAGCGTTCATCTGCATTAGCTTCCCGCCGATGGTATCGACGTTCACCCATTGTTGAGCATTGAAAGTCCCGTCTGGAAGTTTTACTTGTCCAGCACGAGTCAGGGAATTGATAACCCCAAACAAATTGTGATGCTCAAA
>Ga0307488_10000393_pt1 | contig 35547 bp, 34 predicted proteins | sample SB02metaG_FD_202248 | JGI IMG/M metagenome (GOLD analysis project Ga0307488, IMG submission 202248) | Sea-ice brine microbial communities from Beaufort Sea near Barrow, Alaska, United States - SB 0.2 | ecosystem: Environmental > Aquatic > Marine > Coastal | place: USA: Alaska | collected...
CTGACTACTTATTTTATCCTGATATGCCTCACGCTTTTGCCCACCGACCCTCAGAATCCACAGACGATTGCATCCGCGCAATGCGGGACTATATTAATCGTCGCCTCGCGAGCCACTAGCCTTATTCACCCGTGCAATGGCCGCCCAATCTAGCGAGGCGTTTAAAGTCTCGCCCTAAATTTTTAGTGATTAAGCGGCAGGCGCGGAAAAGACCTGCCCGCCGTGGCTTTGTCTATCTTCGGCATATACACTATCGAGGTAGAGCATGTGAAAATGGATATTTAAATTGAGCGCTGAGCCAAATCGTTGGATCAGTGTGACCGCACCCGTTTGTGCCGTCTGTTTGTTATAGCCTGCTTTTTTAGTGATATGTGTGGCAAGTGTGCGATAGACAATACCCAGTACTTTCCCCATGATGCGAGGATAACTGGCAAACAAAAATCTAAGTTGAAAAGGGAAGCTCAATACCCATTGCCTAATGGGCTCATGGGGCAACACATCATCAACCAGCAAGGCGGCGCTTTCTGCCATTCGCCGCGCACCACAGCTAGGTCTGGCAGACCACGACTAAAACCCTCGGCGTTTACAACTGAATGCGACCAGGTGCTCATGATGACAATCTTCACAACGTACTCGCAAAAAACCATATTCCAAACGACCGCATTTGAGGTACGCTTCAAATTCTGACCGCACATACTTGGGCAAACATTTATCTTGTTGCCCCATGTGGTTCAGAAACTGCGGGTAATATTTTTCAATAATTTGATAATGAAGGGTTTGCTCTGGTTTATAACGTTCATACTTTAACGTCCCCTCTCTTCTGGCATGACTGTGGCACTAAAATACCAAATGACGCTAAATTTTGCTCTGGTTGTGGGAAAAGCAAATAAGCCTCAACATTGAATAATGTAAAGTTGATAAACCAAAATAAAAGCCAAGAACACATTCATGTTATTGGCTTAATTTATCCAATAAAGATAACAAAATTCTATACTGCCTGATACTTATTGGCTTATTTTGCTTGAGCCATATAATCCAGTGTTAACTGAGTTAACGTTGCTGTTCCTACTTTAAAAGATGACTCATCGGCAAAAAAATAGGGGGAATGATTATTTGCTGCTGTTCTTGGGTCTTTACCTTTTGGCGTTACTCCTAAAAATACGAATAAACCAGGAACTTCCAACGCATAAAAGGAGAAATCTTCTGACCCCGTAATTTTAGGCATTTTAATGAGATTTTCTTTACCTGCTACCTTCTCTAAACTGGGTAGCATTTGTGCGGTTAATTCGGGATTATTAATGGTAACAGGATAACCTTCAAAAATTTCGGTGGTTGCTGTTGCACCAGACGCTTGTGCAATATGCGAAGCGGTGGTTTTAATTTTATCAAAAATTTGCTGACGAATATCCATATCAAAATTACGAATTGTGCCAACCATTTCTACTTTATCAGGGATAATGTTACTGCGGACACCGCCAGATATTTTTCCAAACGATATAATCGCTGGCTCTTTAGTAATATTAATTTGGCGGCTGACAATATGATTAACCCCCGTCACTATTTGTGCTGCTGCAGCAATAGGGTCTGCACCACTCCATGGTGAAGACCCATGGGTTTGTTTTCCGTGTACGGTTATTTCAAAACGATCAGAGCTCGCCATAACAGGACCACTTGCATAACCAATAACACCGGAGGGTAACTTTGAACCTATATGCAAGCCAAAAGCTACGTCAGGATTATGTTTTTTGAAAATCCCTTCCTTAAGCATTAATTCTGCACCACCTTCCTCACCAACTGGCGCGCCTTCTTCTGCTGGTTGAAAAACAAACATTACATTGCCATGTAATTCGTTTTTCATACTCGAAAGTACTTCTGCTGCTCCCATGAGCATTGCAACATGGGTATCATGACCACAAGCATGCATAACCCCCACATCAACCCCTCTATAATTAGTTGTTTTGGTTGATTTAAAAGGTAAATCTACCATTTCGGTAACCGGCAATGCATCCATATCAGCACGAAGCATCACGGTAGGTCCTGGTTTACCTCCTTTTAAAATGCCAACTACACCGGTATACGCGATATTACTTTCTACCGACATGCCTAAGGATTTAAGGTGTTTGGCAACAATGTTAGCCGTGCGTGTTTCACGATTGCCCAATTCTGGATTTTGATGAAAATCTCGGCGCCATTCAATCACTTTACCTTCAACACTTTTTAAAAGCGCTGCTGTATCAGTTTGTGCATTAACCCCTGTCGCCGTAACGCAAAGCGATGCGAAAAATCCTAGCGCAATACAGCTCGATAATATTGAATGTTTCATATATTCCCTTTTTTATAATTATTTATATAAGTGATTTGTAAAATGCTTGTAAAAACTTTCTTAAAACTTAATGACACCGAGTATAGGTAAAATAAAACGTCATTTTTCCTAAAATCAAAATACATGATGCCTCATATTTTCCATATTGACATCTATTTCATATTCTTAAGGGAGTGAAAGTCGGCTATTTTTCGTCTATTAATCAACTGTTTCCACGTAATTCAGAATTTAAGACAGGCGCCTCCCGCTGTTGTGCAAACCAGTTTTGCTTATTATGATGAACGGCTTTTATTCAAACAGACTTATCTGAGGCGGTGCTCGACTTTGTGGGGGCAATAGCTCGACGACATCGTCAGGTGGCTGAGTATCTTTTGGCTCACCGATGGGTCTTCGGTGCTTGAAATAACTTGGGCTTAACGTCCGTTGATCGCTCAAACTTGCCGTTCAGCCTATAACTGTTTGTGCCATATGTTCCAAAATGGAACATATGGCTGGCTTTATCACGTACTACGTTACGTTATGGGGATTATTAAGGGGCGATAGTCCCTTGATGCTAAACCAGCGGAAAATCAATACACCTCAATTGACAACCCGCGCAACCAGTGATGATGACAGTGTCAAGCTCACATTGCGCCCTGCTAAACCATCTTTTTATTTATTCTGTTCAAATAGTCTTAAGATATTCTGGACTGCAAAATGGTGACGAAGAGATGGGCTTGGATAAAAAAACGTACACACTGATATACACAGTGTGTACGCTAGTAAGAATAACCCAAAGCCTTTATAGCATAGCCATTCCACTCACTCACTCATGATTAGACATGGTTTTTACTATATACTCACTTAAGGTCGCCTTTCTTATGTCTAGGTACTTTTTTGTCTCTCTAAAACTGGGTGTTATACCTCACACCAAACTCACTGGCATCATTACTTAAAACACGCAATATATAGTCACCCGTATTTAAGCGGGCATTGTCATAACGCTCGTCAAAAATATTTTTACCGTATAAAGCCACTTTCCAGTCACCTTGAGCTGGCGTGTAAGTCATATTAAAATTAACCAATTCACGGCTGTCAATCTCGGTTAACCGACCCGGATCTGAACTAGGCTCACCATACATGTCACTGCGAAATGAATAATCAATTCTAGTATTAATACTCGCGCCACCAGCAAGCTCAAACTCATATGATGGGCTGATTGATGCGGTTAGGTCTGGCGTTAAGGGTGCAACAGGTTTAACCCCATCTTGTTCAGTAACGTCAACATCCATATAACCAAGACTAGTATGCACTTTAAAATTTTCACTCAAGTAGAGCGTGCTCTCCCACTCTATACCCCGTGATGTTTGTTCAACCACTAGGTTGCTGGTATCAAAACCACCTTCAGAAGTGGTACTAACCTGATACGGCAAGTCTTCATATTCGGTATTGAACAGTGCAACACTCATGCTGAAATCGTCGGTGACTTGACCTTTCAGTCCCACTTCGTAGTTAACGGCAGTGATATTGTCTGATGCAACAAAACACTCAGGGTCGCCAAACAGGCAAAAAGGTCGAGCAGGAAATTGACCTGATTGATAACCGCTTTGCACACTAGAATATAAGTTAAGGCCATTATCCAAGGTATAGCTTGCCGACAATTCAAAGCTAAGTTCATTCCAGTCATCTTCTGAGGTGAAGGGACCTATTCCTACGTTTGCAGTGGCTTCTTTTTCATCTTTGGTATAACGCACACCGCCAGAAATACGCAGTGAGTCTGTCACGCCATAACCTAAGTTAACAAAGACTGCACGGCTGGTCGTTTCCTGATCAAGCTCTAATAAGTTGCCACCCCCATTAAAACTAGTGTCTGCTCCTTGACGGTTACTGCCTTGTTCATTGAACCAATATATGCCGGAGACAAAGTCAAATTCGTCGTAATAGCCATTTAATTGCAACTCTATTGAAGTCTGGTCGGCATCTCCTTTTTCAGGGTAGTGATCTAACGCAAAAATGGTAGCGTCATCATCTAAACCTGCTTTGTATTCGGAAGTGCGATGACTCACTATGGCTTTAGTCGACAAGGTATCCGATAGGCTCCAGTCTGCCGTAATAGATAATCCTTGCGCTTCATTGGTAACTGTAGTGACTTCATTGGTGCCAGTTGCGTTATCGTAAGGGTCAGCCGCCACATCAGAATTACGCAGTGGTCCTACTGGCGTGGGCGAGCCAAAACGCATACCTGTGTAATAGGCACCTGTGGGAACTTCATCAATTAAAGTAGTGTAAGGTCTCAGGCCTCCTTCACCGTCATTGGCATCGGCGGTCAACACCACACTAAAATCATCATTGGGTGTATATTTAACAGATAGGCGTCCGTACAATTCTTTGGTTTCGCCCACGTCATATTCTGCATCTGGGATGTTTATAAATTCGCCTAAACCATCACGAGCGTTATATCCAGCATTAAAGTTGAACGAAACGGAATCGCTCAAGGCTCTGTTGACAAAAACATCAGCCTTAATACGACCACGAGTTCCCACTTGAACACCTGCTTTGGTTAGCGCATCAGCATCGGGTTGTTTGGTGATGATATTAATGGCACCTCCAATAGAATTTCTGCCATAAAGTGTGCCTTGTGGGCCACGTAATACTTCGATACGTTCAATATTATTTAGATTCCAATTTTGACCTACCTGACGTCCCAAATAGACACCATCAACATAGACGCTAACGCCGGGATCAGTCGTGATCAAATGGTCTTGCAAACCAATACCACGAATAAAGGGGTTAGCTGAAGAGGTATGTCCGGCTGAAAAACCTGTCACGTTTAAGTTAGGAACAAATTTTCCTACATCAGTCAGATCACTAATACCTTGGGCTGCAAGTGCTTCGCCGCTGAAAGCACTGATGGAAAGAGGCACTTCGTAGATCACTTGTGAACGTTTGGTGGCGGTCACTGTTATAGATTCTATCCGGTCGCTACTCTCTTCATCTGTTGTTTGTTGCTGGGCGTAAAGGGATCCAGAAATTGCCACAGAAATGGCGGCAGTCAATGATGCCAATCGGAAAACCGGTCTGATGCTTGCGTTATTATTATTATGTTTCAATGTCACTCTCCTTTTGTGTATCCCCCATAAAATAGGTCTTTATGGTGGGATTACGTTATTGTTATTAGTTTCATTTTGAACCCATCTGACAACAGTCTAAATTTTTCACTGTTGTCAGATGGATTTATATTGGGACTATATTTGAACTGAATTTACTATTACTTACGCAAAAAAATCCTAAGAAACACGTTGTTTAAACGGGCGGTAAAACAAGCACTTTTATCAAAATTACTTGAACTACCGGTACGTCTGACCAGCCATATTTTGGGTTGAAATCGGTTTTCACTGCGGCCATTTTATCTAACACTTCATACCCTTCAACAACCGAACCAAATGCGGTGTAACCCCAATTTCTACCTGGGTCTAAGCTGTCGTTATTACTCATATTAAAGAAAAATTGCCGAGTGGCAGAGTGTGGATCTTTCTGTCTTGCCATGGTGATGTTGTACATTACATTTTTTAAGCCATTGCCAGACTCGTTAAATATTTTTCCGAATGCTGGTTTTTCAATAAATTGGGTGTCGTAACCACCACCTTGCACAACAAAGTCAGGCACAATACGATGAAAAATGGTGTCCTCAAAGCTGCGTTTGTCGACATAACGCAAAAAGTTATTAACGGTAATGGGTGCTCTGGAACGGTCTAATTCAACGATGATATCCCCCATGCTGGTGATCATTTTCACGCGAGGGTAATAATTGTCAGGTTGAATATGTGAACCATCATCATTAGTCTTTGCAAAGGTCAAAGATGAGGCAATGACAATATATGCGACAAAAAGTGTTTTTAACATGGTGATATTCCTAGGGCCTAACGTTTAGTAGCAGACAAAATACTAAATTTTTGATTAGTTGCAACTGTTGTTACATTACCAAACAGTCTTTTTAATTTATTTGGGTAATCTAAATGGCGATTACCCACCACAACTAACTGCCCGCCATTTTGAAGTACTGACTTGGCATCTTTAAACATTTGCCAAGCAATGTGATCGGTAATCACATTTTGTTGATGAAAAGGTGGGTTACACAGCACTATATCCACTTCAGTAAATTTAGATTTTTGAGTGAAGTCGTCGAGACAGTTGTTCACAATAAAATCAGATTGAGGTTTTTTTTCGGCCAAGTTGACCCATACATTATGTTTGGCAGAGGCAACCGCCATATATGATTCGTCAACAAACACGACCTTCGTTTTTTTATTTTGATTGAGGATATATAACCCCAACACACCATTACCACAACCCAAATCAATTACTGTTTTATTATCCATATTTGCCAATTTGGACAAATGTTCGAGCATAAATCTTGCGCCAATATCCAATTGTTGACGGGCGAACACGTTAGCCAAATTACTGATTTCAAACCGAGGTTTATCAGTATACCAAATAGTTGGATAAGGACTAGAATGGGATTTTATTCCCGTAGGGTGACAAAAAACTAAACGTGCTTTCTTCTTTGCTAATGAGGTGGTGGTAGTACCTAAATATTTTTCGAACAAAGCCAATGTGGATTTTTGTATTAGGTTGGCTTTGCCTGCTGCTATGACTATAGTTGAGGGTGTAACCCTTGTTTGTAAGTCAATTAATTGTTGCTCAAGCAAAGCGCTGGTTTTGGGGATCTTGAGCAAAACGAGTTCAGCTGGTGAGTCTGTTTGCGTAACTGAATCATTAAATGTCACTGAATCAATTAAGATATTATTTTGCTGCAAATTCACCAAACAAGATTGTTTAGCGACAAAAGAATCACTTACCCATATAGGCTTTAAACCAGCAAACCAGCAGGCTAAAGCACCAAAGTCATCGTTATAAATACTGACAGCTTGTTTCTGTAGGTCTTGAATATTTTGTTCAACATATTCAATTATGTATTCATCTGCAGCATCCCATGCCTGCCAACTCGGGTGTTGTAAGTCTGGTGGATACCTAACTAACTGCAAATTTCTGTCTAAAAGCGTTAAACTGGTGTTCATTTTGTCCAAATCTGATGGGTTATGCAGCATTCACTGTTTGAATCACAATATGATAACACGCCAATACAACTGGATATGTCAGATGCCAACCTAAAATACTATCCTAATTTTGTTCCGCCAGCAGAGGCAGAGGACATAATGTGCTCATTACAACAGTCGTTAGACTGGCGGCAAGAACAAATCACTTTGTATGGAAAAACCTTTAATGTACCAAGATTACAAGCGTGGTACGGTGATGAAAATGCCAGCTATCACTATTCAAATTTGAGCATGCGTCCATTGCCATGGAGTCCAATATTACTTGAACTGAAACAAAAATGTGAAACAGCCAGCCATTGTCCTTTTAATTCTGTTTTGGCAAATTTATATCGCCACGGCCAAGATGGTATGGGCCGCCATGCAGATAATGAACCTGAATTAGGACATCAACCTGTGATTGCCTCATTAAGTTTTGGTGAAACGCGTAATTTAGACTTTTATCGCAACGGCACTAAAGACAAGGTTAGACTACCTTTGCACAGTGGCAGTCTATTAATAATGAGCGGCGACACTCAAACGAATTGGCAACACAGCATGGCTAAAACCAAGAAAACCTTAACAGCAAGGATCAATCTTACTTTCAGATATATTCACAAAATCGCGGATTGTTAGTTCGACATCATATAAATTCTTACGTGAAAACCAACAAAAAATATATCGTCAACAGTCAATGAGTTATGCTCAGAGTGACAGGTTTTGTCAAAAGCAAAATGTTGCGTTGCCTTTTTAAAGCTAAAATTGATGCTAATAAAATATAGGTAATGTGACCTTGGAGAATATATGAAGATTCAAAATAATATTGAAAAAAAATTACTCAACCACTTTAATCCACAACACCTTGAAGTCATCAATGAAAGTGCTATGCATAATGTACCAGCGGGGTCAGAGAGCCATTTTAAGGTAGTGATTGTTACGCCGATGTTTGGTGGGGAGCGCCTTATAAAACGCCACAGAGCGGTTAATTCAGTCTTAAAAGAAGAGTTATCAAACGATATTCACGCTTTAGCCTTGCATACTTACACCCAAGAAGAATGGCAAACTTTGTTTGGTGAGTTCCCCACATCGCCCAATTGTCTGGGAGGAGGTAAAAAAGAGCAGTAAAAAGGCGTCATTATGACGCCTTTTATTCACAGCACGATAACACTCGTCAGCGTAAAAATCCTACGTTTAGATACTTAGAACTTATAAGTAGCTTGGGCGTAAGCAAATCGTCCTTGGGCGTTATGGGTTCCTGCCACGTAACCCGTCCATGAATTGTAACTAAACGGTGGCTCTTCATTAAACAGGTTGGTGATGCCTATTGTCAGGGTCGTATTTTCTATACCTGCATAGTTAACAGTGGTATCAACCGTCACCATAGCATCGATATCCGGTGCTATACTCCCGTCTGTTCGAGTCCGCACAGCAGCATCTTCTTCAAACTCGCCAATATAGTTGATGGCAAAGTTGGCACTCCAGTCGCCATTCACCCAAGATCCAGCGGTTGTCCAGCGAACTTGCGGCTGCTCAAAACCTCCTTCTTGAGTATCGATACGACCACCGGTACGAATATCTTCGTAGTTCAATACATAGTTTAAGACGTAATTGAATTTGAAGTCACCCATGTCATTTGACATTCTGTAACCTAGATCAAGATCTAATCCAGATGTTTTAAGGTCGAATAAATTTTCAAAACGGTCAAAAATAACTTCCACTTGGCCCGGGTCGCCGGCTACACCTGTATTCAAACGCTGAACAACCGCAGGATTATCCCCTTGAGTGGTGAATACAAACTGAGTGTCTTTACCGATGACGTTTTCAATATCGTAATTATAATAATCGACAGAAAAATCAATGTTGTCGGTAACTTCATAAATAACACCTAAGTTATAACTCTTAGACTCTTCTGGTCCTAAATCAGGGTTACCCGCTAATTGTGCCGTGTATTCAAAAAGTTCACAGGCTTGATCGACATTACCTACTGCAGCACATCGCACAGTATCGACTAAGCTAGGTGATTCGTCTGTCACACCTAAACCAATCTGACTCAAAGAAGGCGCGCGAAAAGCCGTGCCATATGAGCCTCGAACTGATAATTGATCAGTAGGTGTCCAAATAAAGGCGACTTTAGGATCAGTAGTAGTACCAAAATCACTATAATCTTCATGACGCACTGCTATCTGAACATTGAATGTTTCAGTCACTGGGATCGCCAATTCAGCGAATATAGAAGTGTTATCACGGGCACCGTTTGCCTGTGTTGCTTCCGTTCCGAAAACATCACCGCGAAGGAACTGGTCATCGGGGTTATCACTGATGGTTTCTTCACGATACTCGGCACCCACAGCCAGCATAAGTTCGCCTGCTGACATATCCATAATAGGACCAGATATTTTGCCATCAAAAGACCTGCTGGTAGACTTACCATATCGGGTGGTTTGGGTTTCTATATAATCAAGGGCTTCTTGACTATTAGAAGAAGGTTCAAAGGGGTTCCATAAACCACTATCAATGGCTTCTTGAGTTCGACGAGAGTTGGGAAAGCCATTTACGCCACGTTCAATCGAGTCACTCTTTATATAACTGTAACCCGTCTCCCAGTCCCAACCAGCGACTTCACCTTGTAGACCAAATACACTGCGATAATAATCTGAATCAACGCGCTTTTCGCGGTTGCCAATTTCAACTAAACGACGACGCATTGTCAAATCTTGCTGGTGAAAATCACTGCTAGGATCATCGGCAAATGGATGGTTGATATTATCTGCAGACATAAACAACTCATTAAAGCTTGGGCTGGCAGCTCCTCTAATGGTAGTTTTTGAGTTTTGTCCATTTAGCTCAATAAACGCTCTAAGCGTATCGTTAATTTCAAATTTCCCCATATACATGAAGCTAACACGTTCCGATGCTGGCACAGTGGAGCTCATTGGTGCGTAATCATAACGGCACAAAGTGCCTACAATATCCTCTGCAGGACATACATCATTGCCAAAGGTATCTGGTACGCGGATAGAGTTATTTGAGGCAAGTGCGATAGTACCCGGGTAACCTGACGAACTTCTGCCGTCTGTTACGTATGGGTCATTAGGTCTCAAAGCAGTTTGGTTGGCAGAGCTAGTATAAAATCTGTCGGCGTTAAGCACTTCTTCACGGTCAAAGTAATCAACCACAAATGTATGACTGGATTTGTCTGAACTGCTACCAAACAATAAGCTAGTATTAGACTCTTTGCCGCCACCATCAGCGGTATCACCAAGCTTTGTAGAAATCTCTAGGCCATCATAATCATCTCTTAAGATGATATTGATAACGCCTGCAATTGCGTCAGAACCATAAGTAGCCGATGCACCATCCTTCAAAATATCGACTCGTTTAATAGCAGCAAGTGGGATGTTATTAATATCAACGAAGGCGGTGTCTATTTCGTTTGCAAAAGGGGAAACAGAAATGCGACGACCATTTACAAGTATCAGGGTTGAATCTGCTCCCAAACCTCGTAATGATACACTTGAACCACCGTTACCGGTGCCATCACTACTGTTGCCTTGAGTTGAAAAAGTACCTTGACCCGCCATTGGCAGCTTAGTAAATAAGCCTATTAAGTCAGTCACACCGGTTTTAGTAATGTCTTCTGCAGATAAAGAAGTAACCGGTGAAGGTCCTTCCATATCAGTTCTTTTAATGTGCGAGCCCGTGACTTGTATACGTTCAACTTTACTGATTGCGTCTGACTGCGCGTGCACAGCCATACTGCTCGAAATGGCAGCGGCTAATAAGGTTAGTTTTATGGTGCTATGTTTCATTATAATTCCTGATAGATTTTTTATTTTAATAAGGAATTGAAGTAAACTAACACCGCAACTTCAACTCCCTTGAGGTCAAATCGCCAAATTAATGTTGGCAACGGTCTTATATTACGTTAATGGAGGCTCTAAATAAATCGTAACTGGCCATTAAAAAATTCGAGATTGTAACCAAATGTTGATTTCAAATAATACATAGACCTAATACCTTTTGAGTATGTTTTATTAGAACACTCACCATCGACCTAAACCTTTACCGCGGTTTAAACAACATGACGGAAGTCAAGGAATAAGAAACATAAAATATGCGCCAATTTATAGACAATTTTAGCCTGGAATGGATTGATTCACTGAACGATTTTTTATGCAGGTTGGTCAGTTGGTTTACGCTCTTTATGGTTTTATTAACCGTGCTAATTGTAGTACTCAGATATGGATTTAATTTGGGCTGGATAGCGATGCAAGAGTCGGTGATGTATCTCCATGGCATGGTTTTTCTATTAGGAGCCGCCCACACTTTGCGGGTCAATGGACATGTAAGAGTCGATATTTTTTATCGCCGTTTCAGTCCTAAAAACCAAGCAAAGGTAGACCTATTTGGTAGCCTATTGTTATTAATGCCAGTGAATATTTTTATTTTCATGGTAAGTTTTGATTACGTTATGCGAGCTTGGCGGGTCATGGAAACATCTCAAGAGGCTGGAGGGATCCCTGGGGTATTTCTATTAAAAAGTTTAATTTTGTTATTTTCTTTGACCATGCTGCTGCAGGGAGTAGCCGAGGTGTGCCGCAATGTGGCGAAATTGTCCCTGAATAAACCATCATCAAAAGCTAAGAGTAAGTAATGGAATATATCTCACTATTGATGTTTTTAGCGGTATGTTTGGTGTTGTTATTAGGTTATCCCGTTGCCTATTCACTGGCAGGCACCGCACTAATTTTTGCTGGTTTAGGTGCTTTTTTCGGTGTATTCGACACCTCTTACTTGCAAGCAGTACCCAGCCGCTTATTTGGCATAGTGTCTAACCAAACGTTAATTGCCGTGCCACTATTTGTGTTTATGGGAGTGATGTTAGAAAAATCCCGAGTAGCTGAAGACTTGCTGCTCGCCATGGAACACGTACTAGGTAGATTAAAATCAGGCCTAGCTGTTTCTGTCGTGCTAGTGGGCATGTTACTAGCGGCCAGTACAGGCATAGTCGGCGCCACTGTGGTAACTATGGGGCTACTTTCTCTACCAACCATGCTTAAGAAAGGCTACTCACCGTCTTTTGCTTGCGGGGCAATATGCGCCACCGGTACACTTGGTCAAATCATTCCACCATCGATTGCGTTGGTTTTATTAGGTGATGTGTTGTCTAGTGCGTTTGTGCAAGCACAACTGAATATGGGTATATTTTCACCGCGGTCGGTGTCAGTGGGTGACTTGTTTGTCGGTGCTTTAGTCCCTGGTTTTTTGCTAGTAGGCATGTATCTTTTATATGTGTTAGTTTTTGCTGGTAGGCAAATAGACCAGTCCCTCGAACAAAGTGACCAAGCACCTATTTCTTTAAGTGCATTGTTTGGGGCGCTGTTTCCACCACTGCTGCTAATTTTTATGGTGCTCGGCTCAATTTTGGGAGGTTTTGCTACTCCCACTGAAGCGGCTGGTGTTGGAGCGGCGGGCGCATTGGTGCTAGCCCTCATCAACAAACAACTTAATCTACAAAAATTGAAAGATGTGATGATGTCGACCACCAAAGTCACCTCTATGGTGTTTTTGATCCTCATTGGCGCATCCATTTTCTCGTTGGTATTTCGTGGTTTTGGTGGTGAAGAGTTAATACAAGCATTATTTTCCAATTTGCCAGGAGGCGTATTTTCTGCGGTTTTATTGGTGATGGTGGTGATATTTTTACTAGGGTTTATTTTAGATTTTATCGAAATTACTTTTGTAGTGGTGCCGCTAGTTGCTCCGGTATTATTGGCAATGGGGGTTGACCCTATTTGGCTTGGGATCATGATAGCCGTTAACTTGCAGACCTCATTTCTAACCCCTCCGTTTGGATTTGCTTTGTTCTATTTACGTGGTGTAGCGCCACCAGAAGTGAAAACCTCCCATATTTATCGAGGGGTCGCCCCCTTTATTCTAATTCAACTATTGTTGCTCACTTGTTTGGCAATTTGGCCAAACCTGGTAACTTGGTTGCCTTCTTTGCTTTAGTCTTATTTTTTGAGGATCTATCTATGAAATTATTTCAATTATTTGTTTTAGCTACATTTAGCATCTTGCTGATATCTTGTGGCGATAAGTCCTCTAATGTCGTCGCCACCCAAGTCGAACAGCAAACTTATGAATGGAAACTAGTGACCTCGTGGCCAAAAAACTTTCCAGGGTTAGGTAAAGGGCCAGAAACCTTTGCTAAGTATGTGGAACGCATGTCTAACGGCAGGCTTAAAATAAAAGTATTTGGTGCTGGTCAAATGGTGCCAGGATTTGAAGTATTTGATACTGTTTCCAGCGGTGCCGCTGAAATGGGTCATGCAGGCTCTTATTACTGGAAAGGTAAGGCTCCCGCTGCGCAGATATTCACTGCGATTCCTTTTGGCATGAATGCGACCGAAATGAATGCTTGGTTACATTACGGTGGCGGTTTGGCACTATGGCGCGAAGTGTATGAACCCTTTAACTTAATCCCTTTTGCTGGCGGTAATACTGGGGTTCAAATGGCGGGTTGGTTTAAAAAAGAAATTAACAGTGTGGAAGACCTCAAAGGTCTAAAAATGCGCATTCCTGGTTTAGGTGGCGAAGTACTTAAAAAACTGGGAGGCCTTCCCGTTGCCTTGACCGGTGGTGAATTATTTACTTCACTGCAGTCAGGTGCGATTGACGCCACCGAGTGGGTAGGCCCATACAACGACTTGGCTTTTGGTTTACACAAGGCTGCCAAATATTATTACTACTCTGGTTGGCATGAACCAAGTGCGACCTTAGAATTCACGGTCAACAAACAAGCATTTGAAGCACTACCAGATGATTTGCAAGTTATTATTGAGGTGGCGACACGTGCGGTCAATCAAGATATGTGGGATGAATACACGGCTGCAAACAATGCAGCAATGCAGGCCTTAGTCGAGAAGCATGGGGTTGATATGCGTCCCCTTCCTGCTGATGTCATGTTAGCATTAAAAAATGCTTCGGATCAGGTGATGCAAGAACAGTCGGATGCCGACCCCATGTTCAAAAAAGTATATGACTCTTATTCTGATTTTCAAACTGGGGTGATGAAATACCACCAAATATCAGAGTTTGAATATTACAAAAATCGTGCTGGTAATAACCAATGATTGGAACATAAAAATGTAAAAGTTAACTCTCTTGGATTAATATTGGCTGTATTGTTTCTGCCTATTCGCCCTTTGTGACACGTCAGTGTTTCAGTCAACTTTTACGACCTTGTTTCGATTTCTGCCTAGGGAAATACATGTCCTTTGGTGAGCGTTAAATAATAAACAAAGTGAAACCATTGCATCTTTATCAGCTGTTCAGATGTGTTTAAGCGTTAACTAGCATTACAATGCGCTAAAATTTATAAATAGGAACTTTATATGATTGTTAAGCCCAAAATTCGTGGCTTTATCTGCACTAATGCTCATCCAGTTGGATGTGCGGCCAGTGTTCAACAACAAATTGATTATGTTCAAGCTCAGGGAACATTGAACAATGCGCCTAAAAACGTATTGGTTATTGGTTGTTCTACTGGTTATGGACTGGCTTCAAGGATCACAGCTGCATTTGCTGGAGGCGCAAATACCTTAGGGGTGTGTTTTGAAAAACCCCCTACAGAACGTAAAACAGGCACGGCTGGCTGGTATAACACGGCGGGGTTACATGCTAAGGCATCTACAGCTGGGCTGTATGCAAAAACCTTAAACGGTGATGCTTTTTCAAAAGAACTAAAACAACACGTTATCGATACTTTGAAAGCCGACATGGGCAAAGTAGACTTGATCATATATAGCCTAGCGTCGCCACGAAGAACGGATCCTGAAACAGGTGAAGTATACAAGTCGACATTAAAACCTGTGGGGCAGGCATACAACACTAAAACCTATGATACCGATAAAAATGTCATTCATGAGATTGCGCTAGAGCCCGCCAACGAAGATGAAATTCAACAAACCATTAAAGTCATGGGGGGTGAAGACTGGGAATTGTGGTTAGATGCTTTAGGTGAAGCAGACTTGTTAGCAGACAATTGCAAAACCACTGCTTATACCTACGTAGGTAAAGAACTGACTTGGCCAATTTATGGACAGGCGACAATAGGTAAAGCCAAAGAGGATTTAGATCGTGCTGCCGCCGCCATTGTAAAAGCCCAAGCAGATAAAAATGTTCAGGCTTATGTTTCGTCTTTAAAAGCCTTAGTCACACAAGCGAGTTCAGCCATTCCGGTTATGCCTTTATATATTTCACTTATTTACAAAGTGATGAAAGAAGAAGGCACACATCAAGGTTGTATCGAGCAAATTTACGACTTGTTTACTGACAAATTGACCCATGCTAAGCCAGAGGTTGATGAGTTGGGTCGCTTATATATGAATAACAAAGAAACCAACGATGCGACACAGTCAAAAATCAAAGCTTTATGGGATCAAGTCACACAAGAGAATTTTCACGAATTAAGTGACTATGCCGGTTATCACCATGAGTTTTTGAAATTGTTTGGTTTTGACCTAACTGGTGTCGATTATGATGCTGATGTTGAGACCTTAATCGATTGGTAAAACGGGTGAACAAAATTTGTTTAAAATAAAAACCGCTGTATGGCGGTTTTTTTATTTCCGTAATTTAGTCTACCTTTGGAAGAGCCAAATCACCGTCAAACGAGTATAAACCACAAATTAAATATGTTTAAACAACAAATTGCGTGGAAGAAATACACTGGTTAATGCTAAAATTCACTGACTAATGTGGGTGAGTACTTAAAATTGTGTAAAAGTTTACCCAAAATAAAAAATGAAGGACATTTAGATACTTTCATATAGCTGCAAAATTTACTTGTAGTTTATTAATTAGTCATTAATTGACGATACTCACCACCACTAGGTTTTTGTTTACTGTTATACAGTACATTGACGGCTGCTATAGAAAGTCTAATGGTGCTGTGTATTAATTTAGAGTAGTGCTATTGCGTATGATAAAAATCACGAAAGGGTTAGATCTTCCGATTCAGGGAGCGCCACAACAAAACATTCAAAATGGGAACTCTGTTACTAGAGTGGCTATTTTGGGTGAAGAATATATTGGCATGCGTCCAACTATGCATGTCCAAGAAGGAGATAAAGTGAAAAAGGGTCAGGTTCTTTTTGAAGATAAAAAGAATCATGGCGTTAAATTCACCGCTCCTGCTGCCGGTCATGTTGTTGCAGTCAATCGCGGAGCAAAACGAGTTTTGCAATCTGTTGTGATTCAGCTTGAAGGTGATGAAAGTGAAGTGTTTGCTAAATATAGCAGTACCGAACTGGCATCGTTGGATGTGACTGATATACAAGAGAACTTAGTCAATTCTGGGATGTGGACAGCCTTTAGAACTCGGCCTTTTAGCAAGTCTCCAGCTCTTGACTCAACACCTCACTCTATTTTTGTTAGTGTGATGGACACCAACCCTCTGGCTGGGGATCCTCAGATAATTATTGCTGAACGTAGCGAAGATTTTGTTAACGGTTTGCAGGTGATTAGCCGCTTAACCAATGGCAAAGTCTTTGTAAACAAAGCACCTGGCGCCGACATAGATACTGGCGATGCTGCTGTTGAAGTGAATGAATTTTCTGGTGTTCACCCTGCAGGCTTAGTGGGTACTCACATTCATCACTTAGATGCGGTGGGTCCAAGCAAAAAAGTATGGCATGTCGGTTATCAAGACGTATTAGCGATTGGCAGCTTATTCACTACAGGTGAATTAGATAACCGCAAAGTCGTGTCCATTGGGGGGCCTGAAGCGAAGAATCCTCGTTTAGTGCGCACATTGTTGGGTGCCGATGTTACTGAACTCACAGTAAATGAAGCCAATGCTGGCGATATACGGATCTTATCTGGATCTGTACTGTTAGGTAATCATGCTCATGGCGTGCACGGTTATCTAGGTAGATTCCATAATCAAGTGTCTATTTTGCGCGAAGGCCGTGAAAAGGAATTATTTGGTTGGATAAAACCAGGGGTTAATCAACATTCAGTGACCCGCGCTTACCTTGGGCATTTAAGTCCTAAGAAATTATTCGGTATGACCACGACAACAAACGGGTCTGATCGTTCTATGGTGCCAATCGGTAACTATGAACGTATTATGCCGTTAGATATTCTGCCTACTTTATTGTTAAGAGACATGATTTCTGGCGATACAGATGGGGCACAAAGTTTGGGGTGCTTGGAGCTAGACGAAGAAGATTTGGCATTATGTACTTATGTGTGTCCTGGCAAATATAACTATGGGCCGATTCTGCGTGATTGTTTAGAGCAGATTGAGAAAGAGGGTTAATAATGGGCTTAAAAGTATTTTTAGAGAAAATTGAACCTGATTTTGAAGCGGGTGGAAAATATGAAAAATGGTATGCCTTATACGAAGCTGCGGCGACCATTTTCTACACACCGGGTACGGTCACCAAATCGACGACCCATGTAAAAGACAGTATTGATTTAAAACGTATTATGATTTTTGTGTGGATGGCAACATTCCCAGCCATGTTTTATGGCATGTTTAATATTGGTCAACAAGCACAGATTGCCATAGTGACAGAAGGCGCATTATGGGCTGATACAGCTACAGCGTTTTGGCAAGCAGGTCTATATGAAATGCTTGGCGGTCAACTTGATGCTAGCACGGGTTGGATTGGCTTGTTGTTATATGGCGCTTGTTTCTTTGTGCCCGTTTACGCCACTGTATTTGCCGTAGGTGGGTTTTGGGAAGTGTTATTTGCTTCTGTGAGAAAACATGAAATCAACGAAGGCTTTTTTGTCACTTCAGTTTTATTCTCGCTTACACTTCCTGCCACCATTCCTTTATGGCAAGCAGCCTTAGGTATTACCTTTGGTATCGTTATAGCCAAAGAGATATTTGGTGGTACTGGGCGTAACTTCTTAAACCCAGCTTTATCTGGTCGAGCCTTCTTATATTTTGCTTACCCTGCACAAATTTCAGGTGATGCTATTTGGACAGCTGCAGATGGGTACACGGGCGCAACCTGGTTAAGCCAAGCGGCTAATGGTTCAGTCACAGACTGGAGTCTTAATGCTGATTGGTTTAATGCATTCTTAGGCAATATCCCAGGCTCTATGGGCGAGGTGTCTGCGTTGGCAATTTTGATTGGCGGATTGTTTATTATCTACATGCGAATTGCCTCATGGCGAATTGTGTTAGGTGTAGCCTTGGGTGTGTTCTTATTTTCAAGCTTATTAAACCTTGTCGGAAGTGCAACAAACCCGATGTTTGCGATGCCTTGGTATTGGCATATGGTAATTGGGGGCATGGCCTTTGGTATGTTCTTTATGGCAACCGATCCTGTGTCGGCAGCCTTTACTAACCAAGGTAAATGGGCATACGGTATTTTGATTGGTTGTATGACGGTAATGATCCGTGTTCTGAACCCGGCTTTTCCAGAAGGTATTATGTTAGCAATATTGTTCGCTAACTTGTGGGCACCTTTATTCGATTATTTTGTTGCCCAAGGCAATATAAAACGGAGGATTGCACGTGTCGGCTAAAAAAGAAACGCTAGGTAAAACTGTAGGGGTTGTGGTGGCTGTATGTTTAGTTTGCTCAATTATTGTATCCAGCGCAGCCGTTGGCTTACGCGACTTACAGGAAATTAATGCAGCAATAGACAAACAATCTAATATTGTAGAAGCAGCAGGGTTAATTGATGTGGCTGCAGGTGATATTTCTGGAACCTTTAATAAATACATTGAAGAACGTTTTATCAACCTTGAAACAGGCGAGTATGTAGATGAGCCCAAAGATGGCTTCGACATGTATAAAGAAGCCAAAAACCCTAAGTTCTCAGTTGAAGTCACTAACAGTAACGTAGGATTTAAACAGCGAGCCAGCATTGCAAATATTTATTTAGTAAAGAATGATGCAGGTGAAGTCACTCGATTGGTACTACCAGTTCATGGTAGTGGTCTGTGGGACTTAATGTATGGACTCTTAGCGATTGATGCCGATGGAAACACGGTACGCGAACTGATTTATTACCAACATAAGGAAACGCCTGGTTTAGGCGGCGAGATACAAAACCCTAGCTGGAAAGCGAAATGGGACGGTAAAAAGCTGTTTGACGATGGAAAAGTAGCTATTGAAGTGAATAAAGGTGACAACTCAAGCGACCAATATGCGGTTGATGCACTTTCAGGCGCTACGCTAACCAGTAACGGTGTAGAAAACACATTGACTTACTGGGCAGGCAAGAATGGCTTCGGGCCATATCTTAAAAACCAAACTTGGAAATCGTAAGGGATCCACACAATGGCTGAAATTAAAGAAATGAAACAGGTATTGTTCGGGCCCGTTCTGAATAATAACCCAATAGCATTGCAAGTACTGGGCGTTTGCTCGGCCTTAGCAATCACGACCAAATTAGAAACTGCATTGGTTATGTCGTTGGCATTGACCACAGTAACGGCATTTTCTAACTTGTTTATCTCCCTTATCCGTAATCATATACCTTCGAGCGTAAGGATCATTATTCAAATGACTATTATTGCCTCTTTGGTAATAGTGGTTGATCAGGTTTTGAAAGCATACTCTTACGAGATATCGAAACAGCTTTCAGTCTTTGTTGGTTTAATTATTACTAACTGTATCGTCATGGGACGTGCAGAAGCATACGCTATGAAGAGCCCACCATTTATGTCTTTTCTCGATGGTCTTGGCAACGGCATAGGTTATTCTATGGTGTTAATAGTCATTGGCACTATCAAGGAATTATTTGGTTTCGGTACGCTATTAGGCTTCGAAATCTTACCTTTAGTTCAAAATGGTGGCTGGTATCAAGGTAATGGTTTATTGATTTTACCTTTCAGCTCGTTCTTTTTGATTGGTGGCCTAATTTGGGTAATCCGTACTATACGTCCAGCACAAGTCGAGCCAAAGGGATAATTCATGGAACATTATATCAGTATTTTTGTTAAATCTGTTTTCATTGAAAACATGGCTTTGTCTTTATTCTTAGGTATGTGTACTTTTTTGGCAGTATCCAAAAAAGTTAAAACAGCCATGGGTTTAGGTGTAGCAGTAATCGTTGTTTTAGGGATTTCGGTACCTGTTAACCAAGTAATATTTGTGAATATCTTGGCGCCAGGAGCACTTGGCTGGGCTGGTTTCCCAGAAGCAGATTTGAGCTTTTTGAGCTTTTTGACTTTTATAGGCGTAATAGCTGCGTTAGTACAAATTTTGGAAATGACGTTGGATAAGTTTTTCCCTGCGCTATATAACGCACTTGGGATATTCTTACCCCTTATCACAGTAAACTGTGCCATTTTTGGCGGTGTTGCATTCGCGATACAACGTGAATATAACTTCAGTGAAAGTATTGTTTACGGTGTAGGCAGTGGTATGGGTTGGGCGATAGCTATCACCTTACTTGCCGCAGTTCGTGAGAAACTTAAATATGCAGACATGCCGGAAGGTATACGGGGTTTGGGTTCGGTATTTATGATTACTGGACTTATGGCGCTTGGTTTCCAATCATTTACCGGCATCGCCCTGTAAACGGCTCAATGAGGAATAGTTAAATGAATCCAAATGAAATATATCTTGGTGTAGGCATGTTTATCGCTATCGTTTTGGCGTTAGTGTTTATTATCATGTTTGCAAAATCTAAATTGGTACCAGAAGGCGAAATAACCATTACCATTAATGGTGGTGCTGAAGCATCAATCACAGCTCAGCCCGGTGACAAGCTTTTAGGTGCCTTGGCTAATGCAGGTATCTTCGTTTCTTCTGCATGTGGCGGCGGTGGTACTTGTGGTCAATGTCGTGTTGATATTAAAGCCGGTGGCGGAGAGCTTTTACCCACTGAAGTGGACCATATTAGCAAGAAAGATGCTAAACAGGGATGTCGCTTGTCGTGTCAGGTGTCTATTAAAGAAAATATGGACATTGAGCTAGAAGATGAAATTTTTGGTATCAAAAAGTGGGACTGCGAAGTTATCTCTAACGATAACAAAGCCACCTTTATCAAAGAACTTGTGTTAAGAATTCCAAATGGTGAAAGTGTGCCATTTAAGGCGGGGGGTTATATCCAAATCGAAGCGCCACCCCACCATGTCAAGTACAAAGACTTTGAAATTCCAGCAGAATATCGTGGTGATTGGGAGCGTTTTGGTTTCTTCAATATTGAATCTAAAGTTGAAGAAGAGACTATCCGGGCCTATTCCATGGCTAATTACCCTGAAGAAGAAGGCATTATTATGTTGAACGTGCGAGTCGCTGCGCCGCCACCTAATAACCTAGCATTACCAGCAGGTAAAATGTCATCTTACATCTGGAGCTTGAAAGAAGGCGATAAAGCCACGATTTCTGGCCCATTTGGGGAGTTTTATGCCAAACAGAATGACTCAGAAATGGTGTTTGTGGGGGGTGGTGCAGGTATGGCTCCCATGCGTTCACATATCTTCGATCAGCTTCGTAGATTACATGCAACGCGTCCCATTACATTCTGGTACGGCGCACGTTCTTTACGTGAAATGTTTTACGTTGAAGATTTCGATATGCTTCAGAAAGAAAATGAGAACTTTAAATGGCATGTTGCTTTATCAGATCCTCAACCTGAAGATAATTGGAAAGGTGATACAGGGTTTATCCATAATGTGCTGTTGGAAAATTATTTAAAAAACCATCCAGCACCTGAAGATTGTGAATTCTATATGTGTGGCCCGCCCATGATGAACGCAGCTGTCATCAATATGCTCAAAGAATTAGGTGTAGAAGACGAAAATATCATGTTGGATGACTTCGGCGGTTAACGTTAAGACATTGAATAAGTAATTAATTTTTAAGGGGCTATATGCCCCTTTTCTTATAGGCTCAAGATAAAATATGCAAATAATTCTTAAATCCAGACTTTTGATGTTAGTTATTTGTGCATTATTAATCGCCTGCTCACCGCCTAAAAACCAAGAAACACACATAACAGGCCCCACTATGGGTACCACTTATAATGTGAAATTTGTGCCCGTAGATGGCGTAGAAAAAGAGACCTTAAAACAACAGATTGAGCAATCATTAATTGATATCAACCTATTGATGTCAACCTACATTGAAGACTCGGAACTAAGTCGTTTCAATCAATGGAGCAGTGTTAAACCTTTTCCCATGTCTGCTCAAACCCTCAAGGTTTTAAACGAAGCGAAACGTTTAGGTAATATGAGTGCTGGATCATTAGACGTAACAGTAGGGCCTTTGGTCAATCTTTGGGGATTTGGACCACAAAGCCGACCGGTGAAAATACCCTCAGATGAGCTTATCAACATTACTAGACAACAGGTTGGGTTAAAAAAATTGACACTAGGACCGTCTTGGGCCAGAAAAACTGAACCCACACTTTATGTGGACTTATCAACCATCGCAAAAGGTTACGCGGTTGATCAGCTTACAGAACTTTTAGGTACGCATAAAATTAAAAACTATCTTGTGGAAATAGGTGGAGAAATGAGGTTATCAGGAATAAAAGCTTCAGGTACGCCATGGAAGATTGCGATTGAGAAGCCCGAAACAGACCAACGCTCAGCTCAAAAGATTATCAGCATAGGAACAAATGCGGTAGCCACCTCTGGCGACTATCGTAACTACTACGAGACAGATGGAATCCGTTATTCCCATCTTATCAACCCAAGTACCGGTTACCCCATTAGCCACAACTTAGTCTCTGTCACTGTCATCCATCCATCCTCTATGACGGCTGACGGCTTGGCCACCGCACTTAATGTAATGGGCAAAGAAAAAGCATTAGCACTTGCAGAAACGTTCAATCTTGCGGTGTTGCTGATTACTAAAGAAAAAGACGGATTTAACGAGTATACTAGTGCCAAATTTAAACAGCTTGTGACTGTTTATTGAGGCAATATCATTAACGTATTAAGCTATATTGGAGTCAAGTTTTGAGTACCTTTATTTTCGCATTTGTATTTTTTTTAGTGGTAGTGTTAGCTATGTCTGTTGGTTACATATTCCAGCAGAAGACTATTGCTGGCAGTTGTGGTGGCTTAGGCGCTTTGGGTATTGCTAAAGCTTGTGATTGTCCAGAGCCGTGCGATCGCAAAAAAATGCGTTTGGAAAAAGAACAAGCTAGACAAGCCAAGTTGAATCAATGGAAGAAAGACCAAATTTTATAACCTAACACCGATAATCATAATTTAAACAAACGTCAGCTAGTCTGGCGTTTTTTTATATTGATATATTTATTTATTCCTGCAAAATACTGACTTTATATACAGTTATTTTGTCAGGATTATTCTTTGCGCAAAATTATCCACATTGATATGGACTGTTATTACGCAGCCGTTGAAATGCGTGACAATCCAGAATATCGAAATGTGCCACTAGCTATAGGTGGCAGTTCTGACAGGCGTGGCGTGATATCTACTTGCAACTACCAAGCAAGAAAATTTGGGGTGCGCTCAGCTATGGCCACAGCTCACGCCTTAAAGCTCTGCCCTGAGTTGGTATTGGCCCCGGGTAGAATGTCATTATACAGTGAAATATCCCAGCAAATACGCGAAATATTTAGTAGATACACAGACAAGATAGAGCCTCTTTCATTAGACGAAGCCTATTTAGACGTATCTGATTGCGACTTGTTCTCAGGCAGTGCCACATTAATCGCTGAAGACATCAGGAGAGTTATTTTTGAAGAAACTCAGCTCACTGCTTCTGCAGGTGTTGCGCCATGTAAGTTTGTGGCCAAAATTGCCAGTGACGAAAATAAACCCAATGGTATTTGTGTGGTCACTCCCGATAAATTAGACGACTTTGTAATTAGATTGCCCTTAGGTAAGATCCCCGGCGTGGGCAAAGTCACCCTAGCTAAGTTACACAATATTGGGCTGTATAACTGTGCTGACGTGCGTCAGTTTCCCTTTGAAGACTTAATCAAACGTTTTGGCAAATTTGGTGCCGTGATTTGGGATAGAAGCCATGGGCTCGATAACCGAAACCTAAGTCTTGAAAGGCAACGTAAATCTGTAGGGGTAGAAAGAACCTTAGCCAAAGACATTCATTCACAGGATGAGTGCATTAAAATGATCGATAGCCTGTTTCCACTATTAGAACAACGATTAAACAAGACTCAAACAAATATCCAAAGTCAGGGGATCAAACTCAAGTTTAGTGATTTTCAACAAACAACTGTCGAGCATAGATGTCAGGTATTGGATAAACATTTCTTTCTTAAACTATTGACGGAAGGCCTCTCACGTCAAGCAAATAGGGGGATCCGATTGGTAGGACTACATGTTGCCTTAGCAGAAACTGAGGACAATCAACAATTAGCTTTTACGTTTTCATTTACACAAGACTAACATCCTCCAAATCGTTACACTGTGCATTGATATTTCTGTCTCAAGATAACAAGGATATTTATCAGTGCAAAGCATGCCCGCCAATGTTTGGCTATTAACACTAATACAAGCCCTAGCTATGAGCGCAGGCACTATGCTGGTATTAGCTGGTGGTGTGTTGGGTGCTCAGCTTACCCCTGATCCTAAATGGTCAACCTTACCACTTGCCATGAGCATTGTAGGTACCGCTTGTGGTGTGGTGCCTGTCACACGATTGATGCAACACTTTAGCAGAAAACCGGTCTTTATTGTGGCGACCATTCTGGGGGCACTGGTGACGTTATTAGCCGCTGCGAGTATCGCCGATAGCAGTTTTTGGGGATTAGTTATATCGGCGTTTTTATTGGGTGTGATGATGTCTGCAATTCAGCAAATTCGTTTTGCGGCTATGGAATCAGTCGCTGTTGAGTTGATACCTAAAGCCGCTTCGACTGTGTTATTGGGTGGCTTAGTGGCGGCTATCTTAGGTCCTGAGTTAGTGACTTTTGGTCAACTGGTGACAGATCAAGCCTTTGTTGGCGGATTTTATGTAACAGCGGTCTTACTGTTACTGTGTAGCTTACTGTTTACTCAAATTGATAATACTCAGGTTGTTACAGAAGCATCTGTGGATACAGGACGAGAATTAGGTGTGATAGCACGTCAACCTGTCTTTATACTAGCGGTTTCCGCATCAGTTGTAGGCTATGCCTTAATGAGCTTTATTATGACGGCCACACCTGTGCATATGCACGTCCATGAAGCTTATTCTTTGCAGGATACAAAGTGGGTGATCCAAAGCCATATTTTCGCGATGTTTTTCCCCTCCTTATTTAGTGGTTGGTTGATCAGTAAATTAGGCACCTCGAAGATCATCTACTTAGGGTTATTAGCCTATGTCGCCACTATTCTTTTCGCACTAACTGGCAGCGAGTGGCTGAATTATTGGAGCGCTTTGGTGTTATTAGGGATTGGCTGGAATTTTTTGTTTGTTGGGGGCACAGTTTTACTGGCACAAAGTTATCAGCCTGCCGAAAGATTTAAAGTCCAAGGTCTCAATGAATTTTGGGTGTTTGGTTGTCAAGCGACTGCGGCGTTAAGTGCAGGCGTATTTCTCAACCTTATTAATTGGCGCGGTTTATTGCTTGCTAGCTTTGTTATCATTGCGTTTCAATTGTTTGTCATAACATGGCAACACAACAGACAAAAACGGTATGCAACTCAGCAATAATATCCCTAACAACAAGGAATAATGATGTCTTTAGCAATAGGACGTTACCGCCATTATAAAGGTAACGAATACGAAGTGATTGGTGTCGCTAGACACTCAGAAGATGAAACTGAATTGGTGGTTTATCGGCCACTATATGGTGAAAAAAGCTTATGGGTTAGGCCTTTAACTATGTTCATTGAAACAGTTGAAGTGGAAGGGCTGGATACTCCACGATTTAAGTATTTGGGTAATCATTAAGCCATTTAGTCATTTTTACCTGCCACCTTATTAAGCCAATATAGGCCTTGAATAGAAGTAGTGGGGAAAGCTGTACCGTGATTCGCTTCTGGGATAAGAGCTAGTTTTATATTTGAATCTGGCATCTGATTGCGTAATTTTTGATATAACGCTTTAGCTCCTGATACCATGTCTTCCTGCTCTCCGTACTCTGGTGTTTCAAGTTTTCCCACTGAAATATAGGCCTTTTTATCCTCTAAACTTAAGGGGTTTATCAACTGTGCAAGAATTTGATTGTCTTTAAACCAAACCGATGGGCTACCGATAATATAATTATCGAAAGTTTCTGGATGCTTCATTAAAATATACGCACTGAATAATCCGCCAAGTGAATTTCCAACTAAAGTACGATCGGAGCTTTTAGCTCTGAACCTTTTCTCAATTTTTGAGATGACTGTATTTTTTATAAAATGATGATGCTGCTCAGCTTGTCCAGTCTCCACCCTCCAACCTGCATCCTCAAACGGCGTATAATCTCTTACTCTACTTGTCACACCTATATCTGCCTTAGCATAGGAAATTCCAACAATAATGGCTTCTTCTATGACATTTGTATTCATCGGAAAACGTGTAGCCCCTGAAATCACCTGAAAAGCGTATAGGGCATCAATCACATATATTACTGGATATTTCCTTTGCCCCGAATTTATATAGCTGCGAGGCACTTTTACAAAAATAGGATAGATTCTTTTGGTTGTCGGATCCTCTAAATCAAACACTTCACTCCGTGGAATGTTAAATGCATTTTCAGAGTTGACTGGTTCATTAGCAAAACCTTTTAAGTTTGCGAGTATAAAAAAGCAATAAGCAGCAAGTTTTAAGAGGGTCGAAGTCATATAGGTGGTTTTAAACTTCCTTGGATACGCAGTATTCATGACTAAGCGAAAAACCAAACTGTGGCAGTCCATAATAACCCAGCGAGTGATGCCGCATAAGTGGCAGGCACGATCTGTGATTTCACATGATCCATTAAATCGCAGCCTGTGGTCATAGAACTCAAGATAGTGGTGTCAGAAATGGGTGAACATTGGTCACCATATACACTGCCATTCAAAATGGTAGCGAAACACACCATCATAAACAATTCCGGATTATCTAAGCCCTGGCTTTGAGCGATTGTCCATGCCAAAGGTAAACCTAGGGGAAAAGCGATGGCGTAAGTGCCCCAACTGGTGCCTGTTGAGAAAGCGATAAGCATGGTCATAATTTGTAATATCACCGGCAAAGCCCAAAAAGGAATATGTTCGCCCAGAGATTCAACTAAATAGATGCCGCCGCCCAACTGTTTGCTAAGCACACCTATGGTTAAGGCAAACATTAAAATGACCGAAGCCACCACAACCCCTTTTAAACCATTTCCAAAGCCGTCTAACACTTGTTTAAGTGCCATACCTTTTGCCAACGCCATAAAAATAGACAAAAACAACGCACCTGAAAAAGCCCAGTGAATTTGTGGTGACCCTGTCACAAAATAAGAACCGATAGCGATAATAATCAAGCTCACTAAAGGTAGGATAAACTCTACCCTATGGGCTTTATACCCCTCAGGGACTTGGCTTTCATGTAATTCTTTAGCACTGATAGGCGAGGCGTCAGGCGCGTCTAATTCACCTGTTTCAGTTACACGTTTGATGGCTTTTTTAAGCGGCGAGCCACTAAAGGTCGTAATATTCAGACTTAGTAACAGAGTACCCAACACAGCAAAAATGGCATAAAAACTAAAAGGAATACTGGCAAAAAAGAACGCGATCCTGTCACTTTCAGTTGCCAAAAATGCCACCCCAGGGATAAACAAAAAGGCTTGTATGTAAGCTGGCCAAGCATTAAATGCGATGAGCGAAGCAATAGGTGATGCCGTGGAATCAACTACATAACTGAGCTCTTCGTGACTGACTCCAGCCTTGTCTGCGATGGGTTTAACCGTTGTGCCTACCAATACGGTACTCATGGTGCCGCCTTGAAAAAACACCAAGCCTAAAAACCAAGTGACAACCTTGGCTGAACGTGGCCCTTTTACATAATGTTGACTCATATGGTCGGCGAAGGCCTTAGCCGCACCTGTTTTTGCCCACATGCCCATCAAACCTCCAAGCAGCCATAAATATAATATCAATATGGATGCTGCACTCGATGTGCCTATGTTAGGTATGAATACCTCATGAGTGATATCAAATCGTCCTAACATCACTGCGCCAATCACTATTCCGCCAAATAGAGCCACCAAAGGCTCACGCGTCATTAAACACAATACAACAGCGACCAAAGCAGGCAATAATGACCAAATACCGAAATGAAAATCTGCTTTGAGTAAAACCACATCCTCAGTAGTATTTTTATAAACCCATTGTTGTGACAAGGAAGGTTTGCTTTGTTGGATATTCAGAATGGATTGCCTTAAAGGAGACTCGGAATAAGGTACAAGGTCTTCGATCACGTTCTCTTGACCGCTGGCGCGATAAACCAACTGTCCGAGTTCATTGTCATATGTTTGATATTGCAACTGGGATTCAACCCAAGTTGGGCTGACATTGAAGTTAATAAAAAACGCAGTCGCTAGGCTGAGCACAAATAAAATAAAGCTAATACGTTTTGTAAATTGAAACATGCAGAGTATCTTAACGGCTTTGTATATTGCATAGTTTGTCGTCAGTTGTAGCAAACGTCTAGGATTTACTTAATTTTAATCAAGGGAAAACATTTATGCGCTCAAAATTTTTTTTAGTGACTGTGATTACTACTCTCTTTTCAGCCAATTCGATTTTTGCACAAGACAAGTGGGATAAAGTCGAAGTCACTAGCCAGCCTGTGAGTGGAACCGTACATATGTTAATGGGTAGTGGTGGCAATATTGGCGTATCAGCTGGCCCTGAAGGTATCTTAATCATTGATGACCAATATGCGCCACTAGCCGAAAAAATAGCGACGGCCATTGGTGATATTTCAAATTCACAGATTAAATATGTTGTGAACACTCACTACCATGGTGATCACACTGGTTCTAATGCTTACTTTAAAGAAATCAAGGGTAGTACCATTTTTGCACATGACAATGTGCGTAAGCGTTTAGCCAATAAAGAAGCACATACACACGCCGAGTTACCGGTAGTTACTTTTCAACAAGGGATCACGTTTCATTTTAATGGCGACACCATCAAAGTGATGCATTTGCCCGCAGGTCATACTGACAGCGACAGCGTGATTTGGTTTGAAGAAGCCAATGTTTTACACCCCGGAGACTTATTCTTTGAAGGACGTTTTCCGTACATTGACTTAGATGGTGGTGGCACAGTTGCAGGTTATATTAAGAACGTGACTAAACTGATTGGAATGCTGAAAGACGACACTAAAATTATCCCAGGGCACGGTAAGTTAGCCACTAAAGTCGAGTATCAACAAGCATTGGATATGCTTGTTGATACTGCTGCCATGGTAAAAAGTATGAAAGACAAAGGCATCAGTGTTGAAGATGCAGTGAAGCAAGGTCTAGGTGAGAAATACAAGGCTTTGGCGTGGAATTTTATTACCGAAGAAAAGTGGGTTACCACTTTATATATTGGACAGTAACCACAAAGGCTAAACCAATGTCACTCATTTACCCGACCGAACAACAGTATTTACAGGTAAAAAATTGGTTTCGCAATCATCAAGAAATATACACATGGGGAGGGCCAAATATGGCCTGCCCCATGTCTGACGAAAACTTTCTTAAATGTCTAACAGCCGATCATTTCAAATCATTTGGTCTGCTAAACGATGATCAACAACTTGTCGCATTTGGTCAATACTATAGGCGCTTAGAACATCATCACCTTGGACGCCTCGCAGTTAACCCCAAACACCGCGGTCAAGGATTAGCAAAAATATTAATGACAAAAATACTTGAGCAAGCTTTTTTAGATCAATCAGCCAAAGGCGCTTCTTTATTTGTGTTCAAAGACAATAATGTGGCGTACCAATGTTATCAATCACTCGGCTTTGTTGAAACACCCTATCCCGAACAGCCCTTCCCCGGAAATATGAAAAATTGTATCTATATGGTTTTATCTACTGCAGCTTAAAAGCAAATTTAATTTACTCTACAAAATAAAATATATTGACTTTATCTTTATATCATCTACATTGTAGTTATTCTATTCTCGGTTTATACCAACAATGTCAGATAAAGAAAAATTTTTGGGCGAGTTCGAACAATTTATTTTACTGTCTATTCTTAAGCTCAGTGACAACGCCTATGGCAGTGCCATTCGCCAGTTATTAGCTGAAGCAGTCAATAGAGATGTCACAATTGGTGCGCTATATACAACCCTAGAAAGGTTAGAAAAAAAAGGGTTGCTCACCAGCAAAATGGGAGAGGTCACGCCAGAACGAGGCGGACGTGCTAAAAAGTATTTTAAGCTTACCGCTCAAGGGCAAAAAGCTCTAAAACGCAGTAAACAGGCGTTAACCGATATGTGGCAAGGGTTGAGTTTATCTATGCAACATAAAGAGTGCAGCGAATGAATCCCCCAAGGCTAATTGAAAAATTTCTGCATTGGACCTTACCGAATGAGTTGAAAGTTCCTATTTTGGGAGATTTAGCAGAAGAATATGTTTGTTTGGCAGAACAAACACCTTTAAAAGCCAATTACTGGTATACCCGTCAAGCACTGTGTACCAGCTTGCAATTTTTAACCAAAACTAAAAGAGGATTAATAATGTTTTTACTTGGAATAATTATATTTGTTGGCATGACTTTAATGGCCATGTTGCAGAGTGGCGAAATAATGATGTTTGTAAATGTACCCTCATGCTTAATCGTGGTTGCACCAGCACTGATTCTCACTTGCGCCAGCAGCTCAAAACAATCACGCAGTCATGCTTTTAGAGTATTGTTTAGTGAAGATCTAGATTTAAGTCGAGAAGAGTTAAACGCAGCAAAACAACTATTTACCACCTTTGGAAATATGAATATGTTGATGGCATCCATCGGTGTCGTCATTGGCGCAATTGCCATAGCTTCAAACATTGAGGCAAAGGTGTTTAGTCAAGTTTTTGGTCCAGCGTTTGCAGTTTGTGTATTGCCACTTCTTTACGCATTATTGATAAAAACGTTGAGTTATGCAGCTGAGGCCAAGATCCAATTTAAAATTATCAATCTGGCCTCTTAATTTACCTATTGAACCTAAGGCGCTTTTTTATAGCGTCTTTCACCTGAAATCCATGTTTCAAGCACTTGAGTTTTCCAAATATTCTGTGGTGATATTGTAAAAATATCTTGGTCGATCAAAATAAAGTCGGCCCATTTCCCTTCGGTTAAGCCACCCAAAATTTTCTCTTGATGAGCGGCGTAAGCGGCATCCAAAGTAAAACCACGAAAGGCTTGTGTAACTGACACCGCTTCGCTAGGGATCCAGCCACTGTCTGGTGAATTATTACGATCTTGCCTAGTGACGGCTGCATGTAAACCAAAAAATGGGTTTGAGAGTTCTACCGGAAAGTCAGAGCCAAAGGCCACGGGTGAGCCTTGTTTTAGAAACGTTTGCCAAGCGTAAGCCCCTTTTAACCTGTCGGAACCTACTCTGTCTTCAGCCATATTCATATCGCTGGTAGCATGGGTGGGTTGCATGGCAGGAATAATATTCAGGGTTTTAAATCGAGGAATATCGTCCACATTTATCACTTGGGCATGTTCAACACGGTTACGTAGTGCTTTACCTCCAATCCGTTTAAAACTATCAGCAAACTGGGCGAGGGCTAAGCGATTGGCTTTATCACCAATCGCGTGAAAGTTGAGTTGAAAACCATTACCTAGTACCAAATCAAATAACGGTTTTAAATCTTGTTCCCGGGTAACCAATAAACCACTGTTATCTGGATCGTCAGAATATGGCTGCAACAAGGCTGCACCTCTACTGCCTAATGCGCCATCACCATAGACTTTAACACTCCTGACGGATAACCAATCGTTTTGATCTTGCACATGTCCTTTTTCTAACAATCGATTTAGCTGGGATGAGGTTGCCGCAATCATGGGATAAATTCGCATAGGTAATGAGTGTTCTGCCACACGTTTTTGGTAGTAGTCGTATACAGCAACATCAATACCTGCGTCATGGACACTAGTGATACCTTCAGAAAGCAGATGTTTGCCTGCGGCATTCAACTGGGCAGTTAAAATGGCTTCAGAGGTTTTTGGTAGGTACTTGAGGAGTAAATTTTCAGCGTTATCAATTAATATCCCAGTAGGATTGCCTTTTTTATCTCGTACAATTTTGCCCCCCGGCGGGTCGAGTGTATCTCTGGTAATACCGGCGATGTCAAGTGCTTTACTATTAACCCAGCTCGCATGACCATCCACTCGAGTCAAGATCACAGGTTTATCATTGACATATTCATCTAACAAATTAGCAGTGGGATACGCTTTGCCCGGCCAAAGTACTTGATTCCAGCCTCGCCCCGTCACCCAAGTTAAATCTTGCTGACTCTTGGCATAAGTTTGTACCATTTTTGCGGCATCTAAAGCGGATTGACTCTCTCGCAAATCGACTTCTAATAAGGTTTCACCTAGCCCCATCACATGCCCGTGAGCGTCGATGAGCCCTGGTAACAATACCTTATTTTGACCGTCGATGAAGGTTGCATTGGGATAGCGTTGGCGAAGCTCTTGTGCACCAATTGCCACCACTTTTCCTCCATCAAACACCATGTTTGAAAAGCGAATAAGCTCCCCAGCATTATTGAGGGTGTAACCTTTTACATTACCAATATGGCTAGGTGCAGCAAGCACCATAGAACTAACAAATAACAAACAGGCAATAAATAGTATTTTCACAAGTAATCTCATCTAAACGTTTTACTTAATTTGCCCTAGATTTTTAGTTGATGCAATACCTGTATAATGATGAGTGTTTTAAATGTGCTGCGTCACAGTCTGGATGTGAAAAAGAAATGTTGTGGCAATCCCAGTAAACCTTCCCACTCATCAGGCTGGCACATACAACTTTGTCTCAAATGTGTCTCAAAAAGCTTATGAATTTTTAATAAAGGTTACCTAGGGACAATCTAATAGAGCGTTAACTAAGGTGACCGAACCATTGTATCGGTTTAAGATTTGTCCTTGATCATTCACTAACACCGCTTGGTTTATACCTTTTTTAAGATCGTATTGCTGGCGCAATAGATTACGTAATCTACCACTCACGTCTTGATGTGGTGGCGTTTTACCCCAGTGGTTCAAGTCAATAAACTGGATGTTTTTCTTATTTAATTGCACGCTTAATTGGGCTATTTCGTTATTAAAATATTTATCCGCTAAGCGCTCTAAAGAATACACAACAGTGCAACTGGCTTGAGTAAATACCGTTACTTGAGCAAAACTGGTGTGGGGTATTAACGCCAATAGACTTAATAATATGCTTGCTGAATAAATCCGCAATGTATTGTTTCCTCCCAAAACGTTTCATAAGAATGATGACACAGATGACGATAACAAATGAGTTATCGTAACTTTTAGTTTTTAAATCAACAAGCTAGGAATTTGTTGCAAGTGATCATCTTGCCATATTTGGCGCATTTTTTGTTGATCAATATTGCCACCAGATAACATCACTAATACCTTTTGCTCGCTCGTCTGTGATTGAAGCCACGCAACTACCGCCCCCATGCTCATTGCACAGGTAGGCTCAACATGTATTTTAAGCAAGTGCTGAAGCCATTGAGTCCAATAGGCAATGTGTTTTTCATCCACCTCATAAAATCCATCTAATGCCTTGAGGAAAGGAAAGGTTTTTTCACCCACTTGCAGTGTTGCAGCGCCATCTGCCAAAGTATTCGGCTGCTCTGTTAAAGATTGAATCACACCAGTGCGCAGCGATTCTGCGGCATCATTTGCCGCCAACGGCTCAACGCCTATAACACTTGCCTTAGGAAGCAACGCTCTGGTGCTTATCAACGAACCCGACACCAATCCACCACCACCCACTGGTGCAAACACACTATTTACTTCACCCGTTTGCCCAATGGCCTCAAGTGCCGCAGTGCCTTGGCCGGCTATAATATCGTTATGATTGAAGGGAGGCATCCATAATACGCCTGATTGACTCGCAGCCTTGGCGACCTTTTCATCCGCCTCTTTGCGAGTCGCACTTAAGTCAAGTGTCGCGCCGTAATACTTGGTCGCCGCTGCTTTTACTTTAGATAGGTTCTGTGCACTGTAAATAGTGGCTTTAACACCCAATATTTTAGCGGCATATGCCACGGCTTGTGCGTGATTACCCGAACTACTGGCCACCACTTGATTACCAAGTCGCCCTTCCTCTTTGGCTTTTAACATCATATTCAGTGCGCCACGCAGTTTAAACGCCCCTGTTTTCTGAAAACACTCTGCTTTAAAAAATAACTTGTGCCCTAGCCAGCTATTTAATAACTGAGACTCAAGCACTGGCGTTTTATTGATAAAAGGACGGATACGCTTTTCGGCAGTTTGCACATCGGCAAAAGTCACACTGGACATAAATTGTTCATCACCTTCATCAGGACACGAAAAGATTTGGGATGGTAGCCTGTAGTTGCTATTTTCGCATCAACAATTATGCTGATCACTGACTAAATATGTGAAGGAAGTAAAAATGGGATTACTTCATGCACTACTCGGCAACGCGTCTGAAATTGATATCGGTAAAGTGGCAGAAGAATTAGCGCCCATTATCGTTGATACAGAGAGCATTCAACAGGTTTTTAAAGTTGTACGAGATATGTATGTATTCACTAATAAACGTCTTATCCTGATTAATAAACAAGGTATGACTGGCCGCAAGGTCGTCTATCATTCTATCCCCTACCGCGCCATTACCCAATTTAAAATCGAAACTGCCGGACACTTTGATTTAGACGCAGAACTCAAAATATGGATACCTGGGCAAGACAATCCCATTGAAAAAGAACTCAAGAAAGATACCGTTGTAGGGATTCAAAAAACGTTGGCTACTCATATGTTTGCTTAGGTGCAGTAGCTAGTAAATAGACACTAGCTATAAGTAAAAGATTAAAGCTTCTCACCACGCAGAACAACGAATACACAGAGAAAAAAAGATTGCAGCTTCGCTGAAACTATCAATTCTGGTCAATAGCCCAAATTAAACCTGACGGGCGGGAATGAGCGATCGGACTAAACCGCTCTCGCGGTAGGGTTGTCCCCTTTGATCACGCAAAACATCTCACCATTACTGTTCCGCTTCTAAGCTGAGTAAAGGGTAATTCGCCCTGAACTTACTTAGGAATAT